>Ga0209771_1000027_pt1 | contig 74321 bp, 53 predicted proteins | sample SaaInl59LU_5_DNA_FD_184639 | JGI IMG/M metagenome (GOLD analysis project Ga0209771, IMG submission 184639) | Marine microbial communities from expanding oxygen minimum zones in the Saanich Inlet - ESP_59LU_5_DNA (SPAdes) (version 2) | ecosystem: Environmental > Aquatic > Marine > Intertidal zone... | reverse complement strand
TGGGGTTGATATTTGCACCGAAATCGAAACGCTGTATTACTATTGAACGCGCACAAGATATTGTTGAGACTGCACCATTTAATTACGTGGGCGTGTTTGTTAATGAGTCTATTGATACCATTGTGTCATATGCGAAACTGTTACACCTTAGCGCCGTGCAATTGCATGGCAGTGAAGATCAAGATTTTGTGACTCGTTTACGGGGCCAGTTACCCGAATATTGTCAAATATGGTTGGCATTAGGTGTGGATGGAAATTTACCTTCACTCACCTATAACGACGTAGATTTGTTACTATTAGACTGTCAGGTCACTACCAATGAAAACATTGAAAAAGGTGGTACCGGACAACAGTTTGATTGGACTGTATTAAACGAGATTGAAGATAAATCAAAAATTGGCTTGGCGGGTGGATTATCACCGGCCAATATTACCTCTGCATTAGCGACACAAGTGCAGTTATTAGATGTTAATTCAGGCGTAGAAAGTGCACCTGGTGATAAATCACTTTCACACATCACTCAATTGTTTTCACAATTGCGCACCTATTAATCGAGTGAGACACTATGAATAATTTAGAAAGTAAATTTGGTGATTTTGGCGGTATGTATGTACCTGAGCTCTTGATCCCTGCCCTTGACCAATTGGAACAAGCGTTTATCGACGCACAACAAGATCCTGAATTCCAAGCTGAATTCATGTCGTTGTTAAAAGATTACGCCGGTCGACCTACTGCGATGACCTTGTCACGTAATTTAGTGTCTAATCCACTCGTTAAACTGTACCTCAAACGTGAAGATTTACTTCATGGTGGTGCACACAAAACCAACCAAGTATTGGGTCAAGCCTTATTAACTAAGCGTATGGGCAAAACTGAGGTCATCGCTGAGACAGGCGCTGGTCAACACGGTGTTGCAACCGCCCTTGCCTGTGCATTATTAGGTTTAAAAGCGCGTATTTACATGGGTGCCAAAGACGTAGAACGTCAGTCGCCGAATGTTTTTAGAATGCGTTTAATGGGTGCTGAAGTCATTCCTGTCAATGCTGGTTCAGGTACATTAAAAGATGCCGTTAATGAAGCCATGCGTGATTGGTCAGCTAACTATGACAAAGCGCATTATTTACTAGGCACGGCTGCCGGCCCTCACCCTTTCCCAACCATTGTACGTGAATTTCATCGTATGATTGGTGAGGAAACACGTGCACAAATTTTAGAGAAAGAAGGCCGATTACCCGATGCAGTAGTGGCTTGCGTCGGTGGTGGTTCAAATGCGATTGGTATGTTTGCTGATTTCATTGATGAGCCTAGCGTTCGCTTGGTGGGAGTTGAGCCTGCGGGTAAAGGACTACACACCCATGAACATGGAGCGACCATTTGTACCGGTACCAAAGGTATTTTACACGGGGCGTTTAGTTATATTATGCAAGATGCCGATGGTCAAATTGAAGAGTCATATTCAGTTTCTGCGGGGCTTGATTACCCAGCAGTGGGGCCTCAGCATGCTTATTTATCAGATATTGGTCGCGCCGAATATGTGGCAGCCACCGATGAAGAAGCACTTAATGCGTTTAAATTATTAGCCCGTAAAGAAGGGATCATCCCCGCGTTGGAATCATCACATGCATTGGCACATGCCCTAAATATGGCCGATGAAGCAACCGAAGAAACGATTATCGTATTAAATTTATCTGGACGTGGTGATAAAGATCTTGCTCACGTTACACAAGTGTTGGGGGATGACATCTAATGGCACGCTATGAAACTATGTTTACCCAGTTAGACGCGAAAAACGAAGGTGCGTTTGTGCCATTCGTGATGTTAGGTGATCCGGATAAAGCCACTTCATTACAAATCATTCAAACGTTAATTGATAATGGGGCAGACGCGCTTGAATTAGGTTTCCCCTACTCTGATCCTATCGCCGATGGTCCTACTATCCAAGCGGCGAGCATTCGCGCGTTAGGAAATGGTAATACCCCGTCAGAGTGTTTAGATATAATTGCAGATATTCGCCGTGCTAACCCTGATATTCCAATTGGTTTATTACTGTATTCAAATCTTGTGCTTGCGCGTGGTATTGATACGTTCTACGCACAAGCCAAAGCAAGCGGTGTTGACTCAATACTCATTGCTGATGTGCCATTGCGTGAAGCAAAGCGCTTTATCGATGTGGCAAATAGTAACGAGATTGACCAAATACTCATTGCTCCGCCGAATGCAACTGAAGAAACATTACAAGCAATTGGTCAATTATCCAGTGGTTATACTTATCTGTTAGGTCGTGCAGGTGTTACTGGTGCAGAAACTGCAGCGGAAACACCGGCCAGTGAATTAATTGAAAAATTAGCTAAACATAAAGTAGCCCCACCCTTACTAGGCTTCGGGATCTCAACGCCAGAACAAGTAGCGCATGCAATTCACTCAGGCGCAGCTGGTGCAATTTCAGGTTCGGCAACCGTCAATATTATCGCTAAGCACCTTGATAACACGCCAGCGATGCTAAGTGAGCTAGGTGAATTTGTTCAGTCAATGAAAGCGGGTACAAGCAAAGCTTAACCTAGCTCCATTTAAACAAAGGAAATATTATGTGGTATAGCATTGTCGCTGAAGATCACCCCGGTACATTAGATGCGCGTTTAGCCGCGCGTCCTGACCATTTGGCACGTTTAGTCGCGCTAAAAGATGCCGGAAAACTATTTGTTGCAGGGCCAAATCCTGCTATCGATGCAAACGACCCTGGCCCTGCTGGGTTTACTGGATCTTTGGTAATTGCTGAATTTGATTCACTCGAGGCTGCACAAGCTTGGGCTGATGCCGATCCTTATATTGCTGCTGGTGTCTACGCCAAGGTCAGTGTTAAACCCTATAAAAAGGTATTACCCTAAGCCCTATTTAGCAGAAGAGCAATTTCTGTTGAAATAGCCCTTTTGCTAAAGCTAGGAAATTTATTCTCATGGATATTTTTATTGATGACGGGGTTTACCTCGATGATAGCAGCATTGATATGCAAGCTATGCGTGCTCAAGGCGCAGGCGGCCAAAACGTCAATAAAGTGTCATCTGCTATCCACTTAAAATTTAATATTCATGCGTCAAATCTACCTTACCGTTACAAGCAAGGTTTGCTTAAACGTAAAGATTCAAGGATCACTGAAGAAGGGATCTTAGTGCTTAAAGCACAGAACCAACGCACTCAAGAAGCGAATAAACGTGATGCAATTGAACGCTTGGTTCGGTTGATTAGAGGAGCTGGTGTGGTTCAATTACCGAGAAAGGCAACCCGACCATCTCGCTCTTCAGTGCGTAAACGTTTAAATAGCAAAACGAAACATGGTTTACAAAAACAATTACGAGGCAAAATATCAGTGGAATGATAATTTACCTTCATTGTTTGCATCTGGAATGTTAGTTGCTTGCCTATTTTTCAGCTATTTTCGTCGGTAGCACTTTTACATCAATCTGATTCTGTGCAATCAAATAACGTTGAGCAAGTTGCGTTAAATCCTCCGGTGTAATGGATGAATAGATATCTGGTGCAGCTTCAAACTTGGCAAACGTATCTGGTTTAGTATGGAGTGCAGATAAGCGCGATAACCAAAACCCATTACGTTCTTTGGCACCTTTCAAGCTGGCTAACATAGGCTCAATAGCTCGTTTTACTTCATCTTCAGTGATATTCCCTGGCACTTTGACACCGGCAATCAATTCATCAAATGTTGTTTCGACTAACGCTAACTGTGCTGGTGTGGTTAAAGTATCAAGAAACAACATACCATCACCTTTGATATCGTTTGATCCTGATGCCCGAGCAGAAGGTGAATAAGACGCCCCTAATTCTTCACGTATCACATCTTGGACTTTCAATTGGAGCACCGCGGCTAATACTCGTAACTGCAAAGCGACTGATAAATCACTATTATCCGTCGTTTTGAAATAACGAGTTAACGATGCGTTTTCAGGATTCCCTTCATGGGTCAAGATAACATTATTGGGTGCTTGTAAACGGATCCCTTCGATCCACTCATGACGAGGCGCAGGCACATTAATGTCTAAACTACCTAAAGTCTTGGCGATCTCATCCACAACGTTGTCTACATTGATATCACCCACGACAGTGATTGTCATAGGACCTCGTTCTAATGCGGCCTTAAGTACAGTTTTGAGCTCATTAAAATCTCTGGCTAACACTGCATCCACGGGCGCAGGTCCCATGCGATGATCATCACCATAAATAGCGTTACTCACTTCATAACTTTTTACCGCTGCTATCGTATTTTTCCGCTGCTTCGCGCCCTGCTCCACATTTTTTCTAAATAATGGCAAAACCGTTTCACTATAACCAGGATCGGTAATGTAAGCTGTAATTAATTGTAACTGCTCTGATAACGTATCATTAGACGTACTGAACGTACCGCCGTAACCATTAAAATCAGCACTAAATGATAATGAAACGTTTTTGTCCGATAATAATTCACGTAGTTCATTGACTGAGTGCTCACCTAGGCCACCCACAATGTAAAAATTATAAAGATCATTTAGACCAGCTAATGACTGTGGTAGTGCTTTTGTTCCGCTACCATAACGCACGCGAATGAGCACTTTTTCTTTCACTAGCTCAGTTGCTTTAACATTCAATCTAACACCATTGGCAAAGGTATACGACGAATAGTCATAAGCGTCATTATAGGACTTCTCGATGACCTTACCTGGCTCACCAAATTGCGTATACGCAAATGCTTTAATTGCTTGTGCTTCATTGGCTGTCACTGACTGTGTCAATGCATTGTCATAAACCCCTTTGATTTCATTAGATGAAGGTAAGGCAGTCTCTTGTTCAGCAAACTGAATAAAAATGGTCGGTGGAATGCGCGTGAATTGGCGTGTAATCACCTCATTGATCTCTTCCACGCTAAATGTTTCCATTAGCTCAACAAACAAATCCAATGAAGCGGATGGTTCATTAAGGATCTCACCGGTCGTGATATTTCCTAAGATGGCATTAGCAAAAGCACCACTAGGAAGCGTATCTTCTGATTGAGCCGTTGTCACAAGGCTGTTACGAATAGCTTTGACTTGTCTGATAAGTTCTTGTTCACTTACACCAAATTCAACCATACGACGGATTTCAAGTACCAATGCGCTTAACGATTCCGCCCATTTATCTGGCTGCATTTGCGCAATGACCTGTGACACATCCGCTTGATTAAACGTTAACCCGTGTGAGCTACCAACCCCTTCAAACGGTGCGTTACCAGCTAACACCAAGCTATTTAACCGATAAGATAATATGCCGTTAGCAATTTGCTCAACATAATTGGCACGTCGATTTTCTATAGTATCAGGCTGTAAACGTGCCGGGGTCACATAGAATAAGCTGACTTGTGTCGGTAAATTAGGCCCGCTAAAGGTAGCCACATTCACATCATCATTCACCACTAACGAACCAGCCTCGAATCCAGTATTGATATTAGGCTTATGCCAATCACCAAAGGCCGCTTCGATTTTATTGAGCGTCGCTTGGGTATCGATATCACCGACAATAATTAACTGAGTATTAGCAGGATAATAATGTGTATCATAAAAAGCCTTTACCGACTCAGCAGTCAATCCACTGATGGTTGCTAATGTCCCAATCGGAAAACGGTCAACATAATGTAACCCTTTTGACCATTGCGCTAATGAAGCTTTATAAGCATCCATGTAAATATTATTACGTGCTTCGTATTCGGATTGCACCACTGGAATTTCTGCGGCAACAGCATCCGGTTCGATAGTGAGGTTGCTCGCTGTTTCACGCATCAAAAATAACGCAGTCTCTAACGTCTCGGCGTCATTCTTTGGCAAATCTAATTTATATATGGTTTCTTCAAAACTCGTACTGGCATTGGTATCTGCCCCGAAACGTAATCCGTAACGCTCTAAGATAGATATCATTTCACCTTCGGGCACATTTTTCGAACCATTAAAGGCCATGTGTTCGAGAAAGTGTGCGATACCGGCATCCTCAGAAGCTTCATACATGCTCCCTACGCCCACTCGCATCCGCACAACGACTTCATTCTTGGGCGTTTGATTTTCAACAATAAAATAGCGCATTCCATTGGCTAATACCCCTTCGTTGATCCGCGCAGAGGTCTTAATGGTAGTATTAGGCTCAAACACCCCCATACGCCATTGAGTTAATGGAGAAAGTTGAACCGTGCTGGTATTAGGAGTTTGAGCGCAGGCGGCTAAAAAAATAACGCTACTAAAAACGCTAACAATGGTGCGAAATTTCATTTAATATCCTAAATAATATTTTATTTAACTGTAGCACAAACGACATGAAAAAATTCAGTGTGTATTCAGATAAACACACTATAATTGTTACAGTATTTTACCAATATGTTGTCTGCTAAAGGAATTCTATTCATGCCCTATTCGGCTTCCCATCAACTAAGTCATTCATTACGTCTGTGTGTATGCACCATGTTTGTTGGCATGATGATATCAACCAATAGCCAGGCTCAAACCAGTAACACCAATAACAATGTTGACCAACAAAAAGCCATCGCTACAGCAAAAAAATCCGTAAAAGGTAAAGTGCTCAAAGTGGACCGTCAACAACAACATTACCGAGTCAAAATGTTAAACCCTCAAGGACGAGTAGTCTCAGTCAAAGTTGATCGTCAATCAGGTCAAGTCATGCCGCATAAAAAATCAGATAAAAAAACTGACAAAGATAAGGAATAAGTTCATGCGTATTTTATTGGTTGAAGATGATAGTCAATTACTCATGCAATTGGATCAACTCCTTCAACAGGCAGGTTTTAGTGTCGATTTAGCCGATGATGGTGAAAAAGCGCAATATCTACTTAAAGAGTACACCTACGATGCTGTCGTATTAGATTTAGGAATACCCAAAGTGGATGGGATCAGCGTGTTAAAATTCGCGCGTGAAAACGACATTAAAACCCCAGTTTGTATATTAACTGCACGTGACACATGGGAACAAAAAGTACTAGGATTAGACGCAGGTGCGGATGATTACCTCACCAAACCATTCCATCACCAAGAGTTATTAGCACGAGTTAATGCGTTGATACGTCGAAGTAGTGGCCATGCCTCGTCAGAATTAACCTGTGGTCCAATTCAGCTTCACCTCACACAACAAAAAGTAAAAATCGACGATCAAGAATTAGAGTTAACCGCATACGAATATAAAGTATTGGAATACTTGATGTTAAATCGAGATAAAGTCATTTCAAAAACAGAACTGACTGAACATATCTACGATCAAGATTTTGATTTAGATAGTAATGTAATTGAGGTGTTTGTCGGACGGTTACGTAAAAAAATCGATCCAACTAACACCCTTAAACCTATTGAGACGTTACGTGGTAGAGGATATCGATTATTTTCACCGGCCTAAAACAACTGTCATTAACGCTACGTACTACCATGACGATATTATTAGTGACGGTAGTGCTTTTGCCCTCTTTGGCGTTAACCGTATCAAACGCATACCAAGATAGTCTGATTAAAGCGAAACAAAGTGAGCTTGAATCGATGACATATGCATTGATTGCGTCCTTTGAAATCGACGGCAGTCAAATTAATATGCCATTCAATGTTTTCGATGATCGTTTAAATATGCCTCAATCGGGCTATCAAGCCTTGATTGTGATGAATCAAACCATCGTATGGCAATCTTCATCCAGCATGTTGAATGCAACACCTTTAGCCTACCCACAAGCACAGATTGGCCAATCAATATTTAGCGATTCGCCCAACGCTATACCTGATACTTTTCTTTACACGTTCACAGCTGAATTTGAAAGTGAAAACCAATACATCCCAATTAAGTTTTATATTATTGAAGATAAATCCGCTTATTACGCTGAACTAGACACTTTTAATCAAAGCTTATTGCAAAACGGATTATGGGTAGGACTATTGATCAGTGGGATGCTTTTACTGAGTTTATTATCTGTTGTTAGCCCCGTAAAACAGTTAGTCGAACAATTATCAAAAGTCGCATCTGGTCAACATTATTCACAAGCGGATAATATAATTCATGGCGATTACCCCAAAGAGCTCAATGCCGTGAAAGACAGTGTGAATCAATTACTGCTATCAGAATCACAGCAGCGCACCCGATTTAAAAATGCGCTCCAAGATTTAGCTCATTCACTGAAAACACCCTTGAGTGTATTGCAAGGTGATGCGGATATCCCTTCACAATCGAAAGCACCGATTGAACAGATTGACCAAATCATTCACCGCCAATTAGCACGCTCAGTATTAGGTAAAGCCGGCTGGCAAGCACAAATTAATATGTTATCAGTAGTAGATAGAATCATTGAGTCTATGGATAAAATCTATCGAGATAAACAACTACGTATCGAATTACTGTGCAGTCACGACACGTTCATGGTTGCCTTTGATACTGCCGATGCGTATGAATTACTGGGTAATATCATTGATAATGCCTGCAAAGCAGCTGTCTCTCATATTGTAATCTCGCTTCAACATTCATCCGCCGGTCATCGTATCAGCGTGACTGATGATGGACCAGGGATCCCATCACACCTGCAACAGGAAATACTCACACGTGGCAAGCGCTTAGATACCTATAAGCAAGGACATGGCATCGGGCTGGCGAGCGTTAATGATTTATTAGATTTATATGGCGCGACGTTAAAGATAACATCACGCCCAGAGATTGAAGGAACTAGGATGGAGATGAATCTCGCTTAGTCCTTATGCAGCGATACATCTGTGTCGGTGATGGTGCTCGCATTTTCAAGGGGCTCATCCCCCGATAAAAGCACGGCTAACCACATCGTTTCCTCTCGAGACTCCATTGCGATTTTCACAATCATCGTTAGCGGCACCGATAACAACATCCCTACAGAACCGAGTAACCAGCCCCAAAAAATCAATGATAAAAAGACGACAAGCGTAGATAAACCTAACCCCCTGCCCATGAAACGCGGTTCGATCATGTTACCCATGACAGTATTGACTATAATAAAACCTAAACCAGCAAGACCAGCAGTGGCTAAGCCTTGATCAACAAAAGCAATAAGTACAGCCGGAACCGCAGCAATAATCGAACCGATATTAGGAATGAAATTGAGTAAAAACGCTAATACTGCCCATAACATAAAATGCGGTACATCGAGTACAAATAACCACACGCCAATGAAAACACCGGTACCTAAACTGACCAAGGATTTGATGGCAAGATAGTCATTCACTGACTTTAGAAAACGATCAATGTGCTGCATTTTCATGCCAGGATCACGTAACGCTACGTGAATACGGCGAGGCATACTTTCAGCTTCGAAAAGCATGAAAATCACCGTTAGAATGATTAAAAATACGTTGGATAGTACCCCGCCCATGCCGCTTAAAAAATTGGTTGCGACCGACATTGCAACGGCTGGATCAAAATAAGATAAGAACAAATTTTTATCAACAATCACATTCACTTTAGCGAGTTGTTCAATGACCCAAGCGAACTCAACAGATAACTGACTCTGATAATTGGGTAAATTTTGGCGAAACTCTCCTAAAGATTGCCCAACTAATCCAGCGAGCATGAAACCAAAAACGATTATTAAGAGTATAACTAGGGTAACAGATATCCATCTCGGTATTTTATATCGAGATGCATGGTTGATTAGCGGACTACAAGCAATCGCAATAAAGATCGATAACAAAAATGGTACCATAATGGCACTTGCCGCTTTGATGCCGGCTAAGACGACTATCACCGCAGCGGTAATAACCATGACTTTAGCTGTAGAAGATTTTAGTTCCATAGTGCTCTCAGCAAGATAATTTTAGGTATGAAAATACATACCTCTATCATAACAGGAATTTGTGATATGACTTTAAATGAAGCAACAATTCGTATAAAAAATTTACGTTTACGCACTTATATCGGTTTTAATGACGATGAAATTAAAAATAAACAAGATGTCGTGATCAATGCTGTTATCAAGTATGACGCTCACCAAGCTGCACAATCAGACGAAGTGGAAAATGCGATTAACTATAAAACGGTGACCAAATCAATCATCCGTTTAGTTGAGAACAACCGCTATTATTTATTAGAAAAACTTACATCCGATATTTTAGCAATTGCCGCAGAACATCCTTGGGTATCTTGGGCAGAAGTGGAAGTTGATAAGCCACATGCACTGCGCTTCTCTGATTCGGTTAGTTTAAGTATTTCTTGCTCAAAAGAGCCTCAATTTTAATGTTTCAATATAGAGAGCAGACACGATGAATATATTATTCACAGGTGCTACAGGCCTGATTGGTCAAGCTTTTATCAAACGCTATGCAAACCACCATCAATTTTATGTGGTTAGCCGTTCTGCCAAAAAAGTGATGGAAGCATTTAATGATCTCGTCCAAGCTGGTCGGGTAACACATGTCGATATAGCGTCATTAACTGATTTGAACAAATTTGATGCAGTGATCAATCTAGCTGGCGAGCCCATTGTTGATAAGCGCTGGAGTGCGAAACAAAAACAGCGTATTTGTCATAGTCGCTGGGATATCACTCAGCAGTTAGTCGATTTGTGTCATGCCAGTACTCAACCACCTGCTCATTTTTTAAGTGGATCAGCCATTGGTGTGTATGGCCGTCAATCCGCAGATACATTAATCAACGAGACCTTTACAAAGTTTCATGAGGAGTTCTCTCGCGATATTTGCCAACAATGGGAAGATATCGCATCACAAGCAGCTTCAGAATCGACTCGGGTCTGCTTGTTACGCACTGGTGTAGTATTATCAGCTAATGGGGGGGCGTTAGGTAAAATGCGCCTACCGTTTAGTCTAGGCTTAGGTGGACCGGTAAGTTCGGGTCAACAAATCATGTCATGGATCCATATTGACGATATGGTGGCGGGGATCGCTCACGTATTAGACACGGATACGATTCAAGGTCCGGTTAATTTTACCGCCCCTAAACCAGTATCGAATAAGACGTTTTCACAATCATACGCAAAGAGTCTTGGACGTCCATGCATATTTACCGTCCCAAAACTCTCTTTAAGAGTATTAATGGGTGAATCTGCGGACTTGCTACTCTATGGACAAAAAGTCCTTCCAGACGTGCTGAGCGCTTCTGGTTATCAATTTCAATTCGAAGATGTGGATGTCGCATTTGCTGCGTTAGCTCAAAAATAATCTAACTATCTAAAAGACCAATCTACTATATGACAGGGATAGTATGTTACATCCTCCCTGTCATTATATATTTATGGTGCTTTAAAACGTCACACGGCAGACGCAGAGCATGGGCACTTATAGCATCTTCCTTAGTAGGACTTGGGTATTCATCGATAAGAGGCGCCAGCAACTTGCTGCCCCTAATAAACCGACCACCACAGCCCCAGTTAATGGTGCAATTACCCAATACTCTATGTGTAAACTGCTTTGCATTTGAAATATTTGCGTTTGTAGCAGATACAAACTGACTTCATTCGCTAATGCTGCCATGAAGCCTGCCACTGAACCAATGATCAAAAACTCATAAATAACGGAAGCTCGGATCATACGCCCTTTGGCACCCAAGGTACGCAATATCGCTAATTCACGTTGACGTTCATCCATACTCGCTTGTACTTGTGCAATTAACACTAAACTTCCTGCGACTAATACTAAAATTAAAATAAACTCAATCGCAGCAGAGACTTGATCAATGATGCTCCGTACTTGGTTGATACGTGCATCTACGTCAAACATAGTCACACTGGCAAATGGCGCCATTAAACGGGTCAGTTCAGGTTTACGCTCAGGCGGTAAGTAGAAGCTTGTGATGTAACTGGCACGAAACGCCTCCATCGCCATGGGATGTAATACAAAAAAGAAGTTTGGCTGCATGGTTTGCCAGTTGACGGTACGGATACTCGTCACTTCTACCGTGACAATCTCTGAACCGATATTAAAGGTTAATTGATCGCCCATGCCGATACGCATTCTCTTACCCACTCGTTCTTCTATTGATACAGGATAAATCCCATCTCCTAGTTCAGATGTCTCAGGCGTCCACTCCCCGTGCCATTGGCCAGCAATCACTTCATTACCCATTTGTAATGTGGTGTCCCATGTCAGGTTCGCTTCTCGACCCATACCGCGACGAGTTTCATTGGTCGTATCTTCTTCCTCTTTAGTGATATCGTTGCGTAATATCTCATCATTAATTTTAACAAAACGACCGCGCGATACAGGATATAAACCATCCGTTTCAATGCCATTATCAGCAAAATGTTGGACTAAGTTCGGGCGCTGTTCTTCAGTGACATTGGCCAAGAAATAATTGGCGGTACCTGTGGGTAATTGGTCGCGCCATTGCTGCACTATATCGTTACGCATAACCAGTACAACCAGCAGTAACATTATCGTTAGCGCAAAACTAATCAACTGCACTGAATTATCCAAACTACGGCGTTTAATCCTTGCCCACGCCAGTTGCCAAGCGCCCATTCGCCCCGTACCCAGCACTCTACCCAGCGCAATTAAGCCAAAGGTTGCTGCGAGTAACAGTCCCACTAAGATGAGACCTGAGACAAATAGAATTAAGCTGATTTTGAGGTTTTGTGAATATACCCACATGAGCAGTAATATTGCTCCACCCGCGGTAAGATATTGCCCGCCACGCGCACTAAATGATGAGGCGATATCGCGTCGTAAGACACGTAAAGGCGGTATCGAAAAGAGCCCTAATAATGGATATAAACAGAATAATAACGCACACACACTGCCAGTAAAAATAGCAATTAATAGCGGTCGCCAATACCATACTTGTAAAGAAACCTCGACTGTGTCGGCTAATGCACTCACGACCAGTTGCTGTAACACAAATCCAACAATGGCACCTATCACGATCCCTAATAGAGCGATAAAAACAATCTGATATAAATACACTTTTCGAATCGTTGCGGTGCTCGCTCCTAAGGTTTTCATGATCGCCACCGGATCAAAATGGCGCTGAGCATAGCGCTGTGCTGCCACACCTATCGCAACTGCAGCAAGCACAATCGCTAAGAGTGAGGCCAGTAAAAAAAACTGTTCAGCACGAGCCACTGATTCACCAATCGGTGATGTGTCATCTTGGACGGATAACCAGCGATGCACCTGCCGATCTAATTGCGGTGATAGCTCATCAAAATAATTATCCAAATCATTATCATCACCCGTGAAATATACTTTGTAATTCACTCTACTACCCGGTCCCGTGACCTTAGTTGCGGCGATATCAGATAAGTTGATTAACACCATAGGATCAGCATTAAACACACTAAAGCCCCCATCGGGGATCTCCGATAATACTTGGGTGATCGTAAACTGTGCTTCACCGAGTTCAATCTTATCGCCTAAAGACACCCCAAGTAACTGAAATAGACGAGAATCCATCCACGCTTCGCCCGAAGCCGGAATGTGATCAGTAGCCACACCTGTAGCAAATAACTCAGGCGCCAGTTTAATCGTTCCTTTTAAGGGGTAATCTTCAGATACCGCACGTAAGTCCACTAATGCCAATTCATCATTTGCAAATGCCATAGAGCGAGTCGAGGTTTGCAACGCCGTTGCTAAATTGTAGGTATGCGCAGCTGAGATCCATTCAGGATCAAGTGGCGCTCGGGCCGATAACTGACGATCTGCAGCAATAAACTCAGCAGAACGATCCGTTAACGCGCCTTGTAATCGCTCAGAAAATAACGACAACGATAGTACTGCCGCAACCGACAAGATTATCGCAAATAATATAATACTTAACTCACCGCGCTTGGCTTCATGTTTGAATAAGCGCCACGCCAATTGTCTCGGCATTGCACTCATTAGGCAGTCACCTCTTCTAACACACCGGCATTCATCGATAATTGACGGTCACATTTTGATGCTAATTCAGGGTCGTGTGTCACCAGGACCAATGTGGTGTTTGATTGTTTATTAAGTTCAAATAATAAGGACTCGACATTATCTGAGTTTTTCGCATCCAAATTACCGGTGGGCTCGTCCGCAAATAAAATCTTAGGTTGGGTAATAAATGCACGTGCAATCGCTACTCGCTGTTGCTCGCCACCTGACAGTTGATTAGGATAATGACCAGCGCGATGTTCTACCCCAACCTGCTTTAAGACGGCTAATGCGCGCGCTTTAGGATCGGATAATCCAGTGATCTCTGCGGGTAACATAATGTTTTCTAACGCGGTTAATGATGGCACCAACATAAAACTTTGAAAAATAAAGCCCACTTTTTCACCACGTAATTGTGCACGCGCTTCTTCATCCATGCTGTGTAAAGGGGCATCATCAAGCCAAATCTCGCCAGATGAGGCGGTATCCAGTCCCGCTAGTAGGCCTAAAAGTGTCGATTTACCGGAACCAGAGGCGCCAATAATCGCGATGGACTGGCCTGCTTCTACTGAAAAAGTAATCGGCTGGAGGATCTGTAGCTCGCCTTCGCTCGTAGAAACTGTTTTAATAAGGTTTTCGGTTTTTATCATGAAAATATTATCACTTTATGGTTGGTTGCTTTGCGTTGTGTTTAGTACGGCAAGTTATGCAGCAATAGATCAATCCACTTCCACTGCATCAAACACGCAAACCGAGACTCAAACGGTGCTTATCTTAGGTGATAGCTTAAGTGCCGCATATGGTCTGACTCAAGAAGAAGGTTGGGTAAGTTTGTTACAAAATATGTTAAGCCAATCCGCAGATCCAACACTGAGCTCGCTAACGCTTATTAACGCATCTATCAGTGGCGAAACCACCGACGGTGGCTTAGCTCGTTTAGCGCGTTTGTTAACACAACACAATCCCGATCATATTTTAATTGAATTAGGCGGTAATGACGGGTTACAAGGCCACAGTATAAAAAAATTAAAAAATAATCTTCGCGCTATAGTGAAACAAAGTCAAAGCGCTAATGTGCAAGTCGCTATCCAGCAGATGCAAATACCGACTAATTATGGTGCTCGATATAATCGTATGTTTATCAGCGCGTTTAGTGATGTAGCCGATGAATTTGACGTACCCTTGGTACCATTTTTCTTAGCTGATATTGCGCTTAACCCTGAATTAATGCAAAACGATGGGATCCACCCTACAGCAGAAGCGCAACCCATGATTGCTGAATTTATGTTAACTCACTGGATCACACCACTCGTAGCCCTCTATTAGCAACATCTCTTAGTTGCAGCTGATAACTCAAATCTCACGAACAAAAAAGCCAGCTCAAGTCATACTTAGCTGGCTTAGTCTATTTTCCAACAAAGGTAATATGTAACGCTTAAGGGCGTATATATCCCATTGGCTTATCTTGTTGTAATTTGAGGTAACGGTCACGTAATAATGTTTGACGTGATTCCATCTTCGTCGGTTGACCACCAATAAAGACATGTTCTGCGGCTTCAGCCACTTCTAGTGGATCACCAGACCATACAACAACATCAGCACGCATCCCTTTTGCTAAAGAACCTAAAGTATCTTGCATCCCATAAATTTCAGCAACATTTCTCGATAATGCAGCTAGAGCTGCGTCATAACTCATACCATTCGCCACAGCATTACCCGCATGTTGAGTGGCAAGGCGAATATTATGTGTCTCAATACCTATGGCAACCTTTACTCCAGCTTTTTCTAAACGTCCCGCATTGGCTAATGTTGCGCCTAACGTATCAAATGCACCAGGCAAATTATATTCAGGATTAAGGATCACAGGGATTTGCGCTGCAGCTAATTTATCAGCCACACGCCACGCATCTGATGCGGATACGATCACAATATTCAGTTTAGGAAACTCTGACTTTAACCCAATAATATTCAGTATGTCCGCTTTTCGATCCGCTTTGATTAACAACGGCGAGTTGCCTCGAATGACATCATATAGTGCTTGTGCATCAGTACGCGTACTCACACCATGCCAATGCTGAGTCGGGATCAAACTGTTGGAGGTCCTAAAATCAGCAGCAAACTTCGCCTCACTTAAGATCTGCTTGAGCGCCACCCATAACGTCCCGCGCGTACCGCCAGCATCACTCGCGCTAGAGTTGTTAACACTCAGTGCCATAAACGCACGCGGTTTCAACAATGGTTCATCATCGGTTAATTGAATGAAGGCACCTTGGCCTTTAAACAAATATTCGGACGATTCAATCCCTGTCGCCGCAGAAGTGAACCCTTCCATACGCGTAATCGGAATTAAGGTTGAATCAGCATTAATGCCATAAGAGACATCAATGGCTGCACCAATCGTCGTCACCGGATGTTCTGTGGTGGATGCATCCACTTGGCCTGCAGAAAAACCGACTTCAACTAAGCCTAAGGCTGTGTACGCGCCGATAAAACCGGGCGTCACCACTTTTCCTTGGGCATCAATACGTTCATAGCCAAGCGGTACGTCAGAACCGCTAACAATCGATTCAATCACACCATCTTTAATTAACACCGTGGCTTCATCTAAAGTCCCTTGGCCAGATAACGTGTGGACTTTACCGCCGACAATCGCAAACTGGTTTGCCAATACTGAAGTACTCAAGGTTAATAACGTTAATAAGGTCGTTAATCGTTTCATTTGTGATCTCCTTCGCCAATTTGGCCTAATTCAAAATCACTGACTGGCCAGGTATCTGGTGCCGAGCGATCAAACGCTAACCCACCATCAATATAGACTTTTTCAGCTTGTGCATAAGTAGAGAATGGATCGGCACTCCACAACACCACATCAGCATTTTTGCCCACTTCCAAAGACCCCGTTTGGTCAAAAATACCCAATGACTTAGCAGGATTCGCTGCTAACCATTGCCACGCATCAGCTTGAGAGATATCGATACCAGCACGACGACCATCAGACCATGCTTTAGCTGCTTCTTGGTTTAAACGCTGAATACCAATGTCAGAATCAGAATGCACAACAGCACAGGCACCCGCTGCATGCACCATCGGAATATTTTCGCGAATGGCATCATACGCTTCTAACTTAAAGCCCCACCAATCTGCCCACATGGACGCACACACATTGTTTTGAGCTAATTTATCGGCGATTTTATAGCCTTCTACAGCATGATGGAACGAGCCAATTTGATAATTAAACTCCTTCATCACATCCATCATCACGACCATTTCATCGGCACGATAACAATGCATATGCACAATAATATCGCCATCTAAAACGCCCTTGAGGGTTTCATTATTTAAATCACGCTTGGGTGCTTTGACGTCTTTACCGGCTTCAACATCCGCTTCGTATTGTTCCCATTTCGCTTTATACTCTGCAGCACCTATCCAGGCTTTACGGTAACCGGCAACATTCGCCATACGCGTAGCAGGACCGCCTTTTTTACCATAGACACGTTTAGGGTTTTCACCACATGCCATCTTGATCCCGTAAGGCGCATCAGGAAATTTCATGTCTTGGACTGTGCGATCAGGTAAATTCTTTAACACAACACTGCGTCCACCAAATAAGTTGGCTGAACCAGGCAATATTTGTAAGGCGGTAACGCCACCAGCTAAGGCCCGTTGAAAGCCAGGATCTTGAGGCCACACAGAATGCTCAGCCCACACTTGTGCGGTAACCGGCGATGTCATTTCATTACCATCCGCATGCGAACGTGTATCAGGCGATGGATACACGCCCAAATGGCTGTGCGTGTCGATGATCCCAGGTGTAACATATTTCCCTGCACCATCAATAATCGTCACATCATCCGGAGTATCAATATCCGCACCCAATCCTATAATTTTGCCATCCGCCATTAAAATTTGTGAGTTCGCTTGCATCCCACCGATGCCATCAATGATAGTCACGTTGGTGATCAATGTTGTTGTGCTTGGAATGGGTGTGTACGTGCTTGGAAATGGGTCTGGATTAATGACCACTTTATCGGTTGTCGTTGTCTGAATTTGGCTATCAGCATCATCACCACAGCCCACGAGTGTTGTCGTGGATAAAATCGTTGCAGTGATCGCAGCTAACATCCAAGTCGGTTTATTTTTATAATTCACCTTGGATATCCTTAGAAAGTATCTGTGTTTAATAGAAACAGAGTTGTGTTTGACACTCATCAACGTTAACGAAAGCCGTATTTAAATGCAAGATGTCTATATAGAATTGATCGCTGAAATATGTAAATGATCATTAGAGATGGTAAAGATAAGTTTATGTTGAAAGGACCTTGACGATTTCTTTAGCATCTTTTAAACGACGTATATCCATGAACATTGTTTCAGCTTCAGGATATTGGCGTTTAAGATAATTAAACCACTGTTTAATTCGATTAGGATAGTAGCGCCCTTTTTTCCCATACATTTCATAGCCGGAATATTTTACCATTAACGCTAAACACGCTTCCCATGGCATGGCAGGCACATCAAATTTAATTGATTGTGCTAAATTAGGTAACGCCAATGCACCGCGTCCTAGCATTAAGTTATCGCAGTGGGATTGAGCTTGACAGAGCTGAGCATCTGCCGCTGACCAGATCTCACCATTGGCCACCAAAGGCAGATTGGGTACTTTTTCTTTGATCTTTGCTATCCAAGGCCAATAAGCAGGCGGTCGATAGCCATCCGACTTAGTCCGAGCATGAATCGCTAAACTAGAGGCACCTGCTTGGTATATTGCATCGGCATTCTCAAGCGCTAGCGCGGTATCATCAAACCCTAAACGGATCTTCGCACTGACCACATGTTCTTCAGGCACAGCATCTCTAACAGCTTTGACAATGTCATAAAGTTTATCCGGGTATTGTAATAGTACAGCCCCACCTTGCGATTTATTCACTGTTTTTGCCGGGCAACCAAAATTAATATCCACTCCATGTGAGCCTAATTCGACCGCAGTGACCGCATTTTCAGCCATCCATTGTGGATGTTGCCCCAATAACTGGACTTTTACCGGTACACCACTTGGCGTAACCCCGCCGTGATGCAGTTCTGGACATAGACGATAAAAAACGCGAGGTGGGAGTTTAGCGTCTACAACACGCACAAATTCAGTCACACATAAATCATACCCACCAATTTGCGTGAGCATGTCTCTCATTAGATGATCGACAACACCTTCCATGGGAGCGAGTGTGATATGCATTATTGATTACCTATGCTGGTTGCCATTCTTGGGTATCTGAAATGTATGACAATACGAAATGCCAGACACAAAAAAGCCACCATAAAGGTGGCTTGGTTGCAATGCCGTAGCATTAATTTGGCGTCCCCTAGGGGATTCGAACCCCTGTTACCGCCGTGAAAGGGCGGTGTCCTAGGCCTCTAGACGAAGGGGACAGAAACTTTTACATTCCTGTTAGAGACAAGCTCTAACCTAGGTGCAACGTTTGAAGTTGCTTCAATTAAGACAGTGTGTGTCTCAATTGAGGTGCGTATATTAGAGAGCGAATGGAGTGTTGTCAACGCTTTTTTATAAAAAATAATAAAGTGTTACATCACTATACATAACTAACTAATTTACACAAAAAAGCCACCTTAAAGATGGCTTGGTTGCAATGCCGTAGCATTAATTTGGCGTCCCCTAGGGGATTCGAACCCCTGTTACCGCCGTGAAAGGGCGGTGTCCTAGGCCTCTAGACGAAGGGGACAGAAACTTTTACATTCCTGTTAGAGATAATCTCTAACCTAGGTGCAGTTTCAATAACTGCATGTGGCAAATTGGTGGAGCCAGGCGGGATCGAACCGCCGACCTCTTGCATGCCATGCAAGCGCTCTCCCAGCTGAGCTATGGCCCCGTGTAACTAAACTGGAGTACCATGTTTTGTGCTTCAGTTCCGTGACAGCGATGCGCATATTAAGGACATGGACGCAGAGTGTCAACGCTTTTTTTAAGAATTTTCTCTGATTGCAATAAATTCGAGCGCTTTGTCGATTCTTTCGCCGATTTTAGTCTGTTCCATCAGTACTAAAGTCACATCTAACGAAGGTGAATTGCCTGAACCAGTGCACGCCACACGTAATGGCATCCCTACTTTCCCCATACCGACATCCAAAGTTTCAGCCGTTTGGTTTATCGCAGTTTGAATATGTTCACTCGTCCACTCATTCAATGCTAATAAGTTCTCTTTTACTAACAACAATGCCTCTTTGGCTAACGGGCGTAAGTGCTTTTTCGCCGCCTTAGCATCAAACTCTGCAAAGTCTTGGTAAAAATACGTACTGATTTGTGCCATTTCTACCAGATTTTTCACACGGTCCGCTTGAATGGCAACAACATCGCTTAATGCGGGTCCTGCATCAGCTGTATTTACACCCATTTGCTCAAAATGCCATGCTAATGCAGCAGCCACTTCTTCACCAGGTAACGTTTTCATGTAATGTTGGTTTAACCAAATCAATTTTTCTGTATTAAACGCAGATGCAGATTTACTGATGTTGTCTAAAGAAAAGTGCTCTATCATCTCATCAACACTGAAAATCTCTTGGTCACCATGAGACCAACCTAAGCGCACTAAGTAATTTAATACAGCTTGTGGTAAATAACCTTCATCACGGTATTGCATAACACTTACCGCGCCATGACGCTTAGATAGTTTTTTACCATCATCGCCTAAGATCATCGATACGTGGGCATATTCGGGGATCGGTGCATTTAACGCTTCAAGGATATTGATTTGACGCGGGGTATTATTAATATGGTCTTCACCGCGAACCACATGCGTTATGCCCATGTCCCAATCATCCACTACGACACAGAAGTTATAAGTCGGAGCACCATCAGTACGCATGATAATCAAATCGTCCAACTCGGTATTACTGATGCGTATTTCACCACGCACATGATCTTGAATGACTACATCACCGTCTAATGGGTTTTTAAAGCGTACAACGTAAGGCGCATCAGCAGGATGATCAGTGCGATCACGCCATGTACCAGGGTAGCGCGGTTTCTCACCCGCTTGTTCTTGGGCTTCTCTGATCGCGTCTAATTCTTCGACACTCATAAAACATTTATAGGCTTTACCTTCGTCCAGTAATTGCTGTATTAATGCTTTATATCGATCAAAACGATCGGTTTGATATATAGGACCCGTATCATGGGTTAAGCCTAACCAGGTCATGCCATCTAAAATGGCTTGTTTGGCTGCATCAGTAGAACGTTCAATATCAGTGTCTTCAATACGTAAGACAAATTCCCCGCCTTGGCTTTTGGCATATAACCAAGAATACAGCGCGGTACGTGCGCCACCAACATGAAGATAGCCCGTTGGGCTAGGTGCAAAGCGAGTCACTACAGACATGAAAGTTCCTAATCAAAATTTTTTAAGGCGCATATTTTAGCAAGAACTCTGCGCTAAACCTAACTAAATTTTTACCGAAATAGAGAGAAATCGGCAGCGCCAAACCGATTCAGATTAGGAAAGACATCATTAATTTCACTGGTTCCTAAACCAAACCACTGCGCAATTTGAGCGCCAAATTGGTCGATAGACGTCGTCGGGATCATGCGTCCATCCCCAAAATCATCAACAGTATTAATCACTTGCTCAGGCATATGCCCAAATATTCGACCACCATCAATCGCATCGCCCATGATAATTTGATGCCCTGCCCAACCATGATCAGTGCCATCTCCATTTGATGTCAACGTACGACCAAATTCAGACTGTGTAAAGGTCACTACATTTTGAGCTATGCCGCGTGCTTGTAAATCCGCATCAAAACCGGCTAGCGCATGAGACAATGTTTGTTGTAGACGTGGAAGCAGGTAAGCTTGATCATCGTGTGTATCAAAACCACCAAGTGAAGCGAAAAATATCTGTCGCGGTTGATTTAATGATGCTTGGGCTTCAATCATGCGGGCAATCATTTTGAGTTGGTCACCAAGATCGCCGGCTTCACGGTAATCGATGTCAGTGTTTGCTACCGAAGATAATCCGCTGTTGAGCAGCGTATTATTAGTTCGCACGTTTTTAAGCTTTTGGGCATAGGTCCTTGTGAAAGGATCATCGGCAGCTTCAAAGACCCGCAGATAATGAGCTATCCGCGTGTCATTCCAACTATGCTCAGGATTAAGTGCACCAAACTGCTCTACCCCGTCTTTATTCATAGCATACTGCTGAGCAATACGCCCACGTTGAAACAAATTGGTCCCGCCCAACGAAAAGCTCAGTGGTAAGCTGGTATCTGTATCCATGACTAAATCAGCCATCCGCCCGCCCCAACCGGACACGATATTGGTATCGGCTAATCCCGATTGCCATAGGGTTTGTTGGTCGTTGTGAGAAAACAGTTGAGGGGGTTGTAAACGCGTATTATTGAGCAATTCAGATTTAGTCGCAGGTGCGATCATCGGCCCCATGTTACTCACCACAGATGCTCGTCCACGATTAAATAAATCAGCTAACGCATCCGCCGATTGAGGAACGCCTAGATGCATCACATCGTTTTGTTGTAAATCAATCAGTTCCTCAAGCGGTATCGCTAAACTTTGGCGCGTCTGCGCATAATTGTTATATTCACCACTAGCGGTCGGCACCAACAAATTAAAACTATCATGACCACCATATAAGAAAATACATACGATAGCTTTGTGATCATTAAAACGTGCGGATGATTGTGCACCTAACGCATTAGCCAGTTGTAACTGTGCCGCCAAACCGGTAGACGTCGTTAATGCCACAATGCTAGCTAATGATGTTTTTAAGAACCGGCGACGTGAAAATGAAGTTTTAGTAATCATAATGTTCTCCTAACGTTGCACGGCAAATTGCGGTGAACCTGTCACCATAAATGTCATTTCTTTGACCCGTTCAACATCACTCAACCACTCTTTAGCGACCTGATCATAATCCAAAATCGCTTCACGCATCGTATCGTTCATCCCGCCAGATAATAAGACTAAGTCTAAATAATCCAGTAGCTCCGCTGGGTCATTTTGCAACATCGATATAAAAGGAGTGAAATCGATAGTCATGGCTCGTTCATGTCCGGCATCTATCTCTTGAGTGGATGGCGTCCAGATCGACCACCAGGCAGCATGGTTAGAATTACGCACCATGTAAGTATCATTAATTATTTCTAACTCAGGCGCGACTAACCCCATTTCATTGAGCTGACCGGCAGGAGTAAAGCTATCTGAAAAGAAATTAAATACAGAAGGTGATGATAAAGGAGATTGATTAAACACATAGTCATACCATTGCGGTTTAGGTGTATTGGGTTCATAAATCCCAAAAGCACGGATCATTTGGATCCCACGAATTAATGGCTCTTTGATTTTACCAAACTCTGGTGCTTGGTCTGCTCGCGGTTGACGCGCTTCCTCATCTAATAATATTTGTTTGACGACGGCCCCTAAGTCCCCTCTTCCTCCTGCGCCATTATCATTAAAAACTTGAGCAGTACGAGCGATATAGTCTGGTGATGGGTTTGAAGTGACTAAGCGCTGAATTAAATGCCGCGCCACAAAAGGCCCAACATTAGGATGTTCAAACAAACTATCCAATGCCATCTGCATGGCCCTTTCACCATCTGTTCCTGCCTCGACAACCACGCCATTGAGCAATGCTTTACGGACATCTTGGGCATGATATTCTGGGATCAATACCATCTGATTACGAAAATTACGATTTTGCCACCAATTATCCCAGGTATTGTAAGTAGTGCCATAAAAGTGCCATCCAGTAAACACATGCGCATAGGCTTTGACAGTATCGATATCATAGGTGGGGATCGGTTGTCCGTTTTGGATTTTGAGGGAACCATCAAGATTTAGCTCATCGAGCCCAATGGTAAATAATTGCATGACCTCACGGGCAAAGTTTTCATCTGGGCGAATATTGTTGTCTTCATCGGGTTTTTCATTGCCGAGCATATTTAAATACACGCCCATCGCCGGAGATAGCGTTACAAACTCAAGTAAGTCGCGATAATTCCCAAAAGCATAATCTGCTAATCCATCATAATACGTGGCTATGTCTAAATGACTATTATCCAACGCACTTTTATCAGATATAACAAATAACTGGCTCAGCGCAAAGGCCACACGTTGGCGCAATTGATCCTCACCATGCAAGGCAATCTCAGACCAAGCAGCGTAACGATGACCACTCCAAGGTAATTCTGCACCATTCTCAATTCGTGCATTATCATCAGCGTTGAATATTGCCAACGTCTGCGCCCGATGATGGCTTTGTGGTGCATCAAACTGCTCTTCTATCCACATTTCTATGCCTTGGCTTGCGACAGCATCAATTTCCGCTTTGGTGGGGCCAAAGGTCGCCTGAGTCAATAACCGCGCAGCATCTTGGGGAGTCGTAGAACGATCAATGGGCGTAGTGGGAGTTGTTGTTGGTGTAGTTGATGGTGTAGTTGATGGTGTGGTTGATGGTGTTGTATTAGGGTTGGTAATAACGTTACTAGGGCTTGGCGAGTCGCTACTACCTCCCCCTCCGCAGCCCAACAGCATAGATGCAAACAAACAGACCCAAATTGCTTTCATATAAATTACTCAACATTACTTTACCCGTTAAGTTTAGCCTTTATTAACTTAATTACAACATTTGCAGAACACCGCTAGTGATATCGGTATATTTTGTAGTCATTTAAAATAAAATATTGACACCACTCCCGTCATGCCTATAATACGCACCACTTGTTACACAGCTTAACAAGTTTAGTTCCAAAACGGTCGCTTAGCTCAGTTGGGAGAGCATCGCCCTTACAAGGCGAGGGTCACTGGTTCAAGCCCAGTAGCGACCACCACTTTCTTCACACATCATCCATTATTAATACCAAACAACTGGTTCAAGTCTTTCAGACCGAGCCACAGTAGCGACCACTATTTTTCCTCTGTTATATCAATCACTTACTTACATAAACTCAATAATGACACCCGCTTTAAGCAGGCTAACGTCCTTATTTATCGTCTAAAATAATCATATCTATACAAATTAATAATTTAAGAATTCATTATGCTCAAAATTCATGCGATTTTTCGAGTGTCGCCTTTACATATTTAACAAAGTGCGTCGAATCGGTGACGAATCGGTGACGAATATGCGCACAAAAAAATCTATAACCCTTTATTTACAAGGTCTACAGAAAGATTTTGATGTTATTGAAAAAACACGCTAAGTGTTTGAGGTGATGTCTTACCACCCTCGAACTCCCCCAGTTCTACAATACTTTTTTACTTTATCCTGATATTTCGTTGGTATTGTAGACTGCCACCAGAATTATAGACACTCTTAAGCTATTATTTTTGCATAGGAGAAACAAAATAAGTAATCAAAGATACAGTCCAGAATTTAAAGATGAAGCGGTTCGTCAACTCGTCGACCGAGGACATCATATTGTGATTTTCAATGTACCAGGTTAAATTTAACTTAAAGCAGCACAAGAATACATTCAATCTAAATCTCCCTCGGATCTATTAGATGACCTATTTGAGATATGCTTTGGATCTACTTTGAGTTTTATTTGACTAGATTTGATTAAAATAAACTTAAATCATAGTAATATAAAAAAATAAATAGATTTAGGAATCGATAAAACATATGTACAGCAAAACAGCCACTTGGAGCCAACTCACATCGCTATTAGTGCTCGTCAGTTTATGCAGTGTGTTTAAAGCGAATTCAACTACAAAAGTCGACTATTTTAGTGACAACGCATTGGGTAATTCGGTAGCAATTATACAGCACCCTGCAGGTGAGTACATAAACGGAGTAACTTATGTTAGTTATCAAGGGCCTGAAGTCGCACCTTATGTAGCAGCTTATCATCACAAAACTCAAGAATGGCGAGGGCCATTTAAAGCGGGTGATAGCGATTTAGGTCAACTAATCATCGACAAAGGAAAAGTTGATAGCCATGGCAAACCCACACTGCTCATTGATGATTTAGGCTATATTCATATTTTTTATGGCGGCCATGGTGCCGGCACAAAATATGGCCCTAACCCATATGGCCGTGGCGGCTTAGGCCGTAATAAGCATTCGGTATCTAAACGTCCTTACGATATTAGTGAATGGCAAAGTTTAGACAATGTTTCAATATTTGGTACTTATAATCAAGCGATTAAAATGGATAACGGTGACATCTATTTAATCTATCGACATGGCGCACATCGCAGTGATTGGGTATATCAAAAATCAACCGATCATGGTCGTTCTTTTGCTCCAGCTGTCCCCTTCTTAAAAAGTAAGGCTAGAGCCGATATTAAAGCTACAGATAGCTGGTATATTTGGGCAACAAAAGGTCAAGGTGACGATATTATTTTGACGTATGATTACCATGTATGCTGGTTTAGAGGTGAAGGCCCAAGAGGTCGAGGACATATCACTCAGCGGCATGATCTTTATTATATGATATTAGACACCAAAACCGGAAAGTTGCGTAATATTAATAATCAACCTATCGCGATGCCCGTCACTAAAGAAATAGCCGATAATCAAACGCTCGTTGCACGTACCGGCAAAGATTGGACATTTAATGGCTCTGCTCATTTAGATGATCAAGGCTTTCCGCATATTGCTATCAATATAGGTAAAGACTTAGGACAAAATACAGGCGGTCCTAAACAAACTCATTATTACTTCTGGGATGGTACAAACTGGCAAGGTGGTGAACCTGTAAATCTTAGCTCAAACTTAGTTAATACAGATACCCGAGGTGACTTTTTTATAGATAGTAGTACTAAACAAACTACCTTTTTATTAGGCTACCAAGATAAACAAGATGGGGTTATTGCTACATTTACGCGTAAAAATAACGCATCGTCATTTGAAAAAAAACAAGAGTTGTTACGTCGACCGGATGCATCGTGGGCTATTACGTCATTAATTAAAAACGCTCACCCAGAAGCAAGACTCATTGTAGCTGAAAAACTAACAGGCCAAAAATGGCATAAGATGTATTTGCTAGGTGATAAGGGACCTATTCAACGACCCATGAGTGGGGCTAAAATATTGAAATCAACTGAATTGGCGCAGTAACTATTTAAAACAACTAGGTGCTAATTAGGCTATTCAGAAGGGATTCGTCCATACCCGCCATCTGATGTTGAGCCATCTTTTTTTAGTCTGGGCGGGTTTACCAACAAGTCGAAATTGGTAGTTAACCCAGATAACAGAATAGCGGACAAGGATGCAGCAGTTGCTATAAATTTTTTATCATAACGTTTTAATTTCAACTAATTTAAGTCATAAGTAATCATTTAAAGTCAAATTAATGTATTATCATATAGTCCAAGTAATTTACGATTTATGCTATTAAAGACTCACAATTTACCTGAATTGATAACAAAGAAGTTAAAACGCCATTTAATAAAATTTATATAAATAGAGATAAGTAAAATGATTAAAAAAAGAATAGTGATGCTTTCTACAATGGCACTGAGCATTTCAGCATGTGGTGGAGGTGGTTCTCCTGAGCAAAAGCCTGTGGTTAATACAACACCTCAACCTATCACAAATGTTGTAGGTTCAGTGACAATTCAAGGTAACGCACAGCAAGGTCAAATATTAAAAGCTAATGTATCGGATGAAAACAATGGTGTAGTCACAAATTCGCCAAGTTATATTTGGTACGCCGATAGTGAGGTGATCGAATCGCAAACACAATCTCAGCTTGAAATAGCAAGATCTGCAGTTGGGAAAAAAATTACAGTTTCGGTGAGTTACACCGATGGTGACGGTTTTAATGAGAACGTAACATCTGCTCCAACAGATACCGTTATTAAAATTCCTAACGCAGAAGGTAGCATTGCCATTTCAAATGAATTAGGTGAAGAGCCCGAACTTATTGTTGCTTCGACCCTAAAAGCTAATATTACAGATGCAAATGGGATATCAGGCGCAATTGAGTATTTTTGGTATGTTAACGATGAATTAATCTCTGAACAAAACCAAGCAACTTATACTTTAGTTGAAAGTGACGTAGGCCAAAGTATTTTCGTCAGAGTCGAATATCAAGACGCCGACGGATACAACGAGTCGATAACGTCAACAAGCACAAAACTGGTGGTATCGAATTTACCAGTTACTAACGGTGAGGATTTTCCTGTAGGCGCAAGTATTCCGGGTAATACACCTATAGATCGTAATGCTCCAGTATCTGAAGAATCATTTGAACTTGGTGGCTGGAATGCAGGTACAATTAATGGCGATTATAATCCTGGACGTGATTCGAGCATTCCGAAACAATTCCGTTTCACCCAATTTCAAAACCCTGACTCGTTCAGTGCGGAAACAACTATTACTCGATTTGGCGATTATTCCGCCAAATTATATTGGCAAAGTGGCGACCCTGCAAAATGGAACGACGATCCCAATACAATAGATAATGTCGACCGCAAAGCCATGTTACATGGCAGAAATGCCAATACCATTACATCAACGGTTTGGCATGGTTTTAGTGTCTATTTTCCAAGTGAAGACATAAATCTGGTCGAAGGTGAAGACCCGTTATTCTTCCAATTACATGGCGCGCCAGATCCTGGCGAACCAGGTCGTCAACCACCACTTGCGCTGACCATACAAACCGACGGGTTTTATGTTGGCTATGGTTGGGATGCTAGAGAATTCAATACATCGACGGGCGGACAAGGTCGCGATAAGTTCCACATTCCACTTAACATGGCGGATTACCAAGATCGTTGGTTGGACTTCGTGATCGAAGTCAAGGCAGACCCTTTTGAAGAAAAAGGTTTTATCAAATTATGGATCAACGGCAAACAAATGGCTGACATTACCAATATTCAAATAGGTTACAACGACGCCAAAGGGTTGTACCCTTCTTGGGGCTGGTACTTCACCGGTACGACTAACGTGACACGTAACAACGACGGTACATTGTACCTTGATGAAATTCGCCACGTGGAAGCTGCTGACGCCAACTACTTTGACGTTGCGCCGGGTTATTTTTCAAAATAAGGCTCAGGCACTAATAAGCTCCTTTAACGAAAAGGAGCTTATTACCCTTAAGTCAACTTACGTACTTTAATACCTAGAATATCAGCCAGTTTTTCGAGTTTATTGGATATATGTCCAACGCCTATTGCGCAATGATGAGATGGACCTCCACGTGACCACTCGTTCATAAATTCACGAGCGCCCATCGGAAATTTATATCGGCTATTAGTATTACCAATCTGAAGCACTGGACCTGGTACGGATTCCCCTTCACATACTTGTAAAAACACACTGCCATCTCGACGAGTAACGACTGATAGAACAGTCACAGGCCCATGTTTTACGGTCATTTGAATTGATAACCCTTGACCTGGTTTTCCGTGGTAAATAGGCAGTGGCACTAAACCGACACTGCCCTCTGCAATAGCAAAGTGCGCTGGTCCATCGTGACCCAAATACACTACATCATCTTTAAAATCGGAAAGGTAAAACTCTGAGAATGAACCACCTACACCAAATAAGTCCATGATCTTCATGGCTTGCACGTTCTTAATTTCACACTCACCAGCAATTGGCGTGTTCGCACCTGTTAACAATGTATTGCCAGCGATGACAGAGGTTACGATATTTTCGTATTCGCCCGATCCTTCATAATAATAAGCCATTGAGCCTAAATTATGTTTTTTGATCAATTTATCTAACGCGACTGATGTCTGCGCCGCTCGTCTTATTTCTGAAATTTCACATTCTTCTGAGACGTCAAACTTTTGCTTAAACTCATCGACTTTTGTTTCGATTTCTTGTTCAGTAACGGCTTGGCGTAAGTCGAATAACTCACACATTTCTAATATTTCAAAATGGTTACCAAACGTAGCGGATTGTTGGGTTAAATCGCTATAAACGTCTAACATGCCATTATAATAATGACCTAAAATACCAACACGATTGTTACGCATGCCTTCTGCAACTCTCGCAGCGTCAACCCAGTTGTTAATTTCCTGCCAAACATAATCCTCCTGCATGTAACCCGAGACCACGTGATAATCAATTCCTGAACGATTAAATACACACGCAAGTTCAGGCAACGAACAAGACTGACAATGCTCTAACCAATACCCTGTCATCTTACCCTTGTCTCCCATTGCATTAAACTTTTCATAGTCGAGTTGAGCCACAGGCTGAATATTTAACATAACTACAGGCACTTTTGCTTTTTGTACCACAGGTAAAACGGTTGATGACAAGGCGTAGGTAGAAATAAACAAAAAGATAATATCGACATCTTCTGTTTTAAATAACTTGGCAGCCTCTTGTGCTTTTTCTGGCGTGTCAACCATGCCCGCATCAACTAAATTCGCGCCCATACCTTGTAACTTATTACTGATGTGATAGTGATAGCCATTTAAATTATCTAATAAACCGTCAAACTGAGGCCAATAGGTATCTAAACCAATTGAAAAAAGACCTGTTTTCATCATTCTTCCTTATTTATTCTTCTTATTAACTTTTATATTCGTGTCGTGTTAATTATCTAGATGGAATGATATTAATGAGCTGCGCCAGAACCAGCGAGTGTATTGCCCCAACCAATAACCACCATGCTTAATATCAAGACGGCTAGGCCAGATAAATTCCATCGTTGTGTAACGACACTAGCGCCCTTCCATTCTTTCAGTCCTAATCCCCAAAGCGTGCTGAAGACGATGATACTCGCCATGTGCAGTGTCCAACTCGAAAACTCATACGCGCCCATCATGGTTGTGCCCATGCCATAAAAGAAAAACTGCAAGTACCATGCACCACCTGCGATAGCACAAAACATAATGTTCTTTAATTGGATAAAATGATCCGATGGGTGTAATGCAGTGTCAATATCTTCAATATCAGTCAATTTAGAACGAGTTAACTCAATCCAACTATTATTTTTAGTCGCCAAAACAGCGCACCAAATAAAGTTAGTCACAAAACCACCCGCCAAAATCACAATCAAAACAGGTAAATTTTGCCATAGTGCAGGTGAGCCTTGAGCCATTGCTATGTCTGCAATTGGTTTCCCCGCTGCAAATGCATACGCCATAAATGAACTCATCACGCCAGAGAATAACGCAAGCGCTAGTCCTTTACTGAAATTAAATTCACTGACGGTTACTTTTTTATCTTCCTCTGATTGTTCATCCTGTTTGCTTGTCCCTGCTTTGCCACTTAGTGCTATTCCACACAAACAAATGAACACACCAAGCAACATGACTTGCCCTGAACTTGATGACGCTATGGTTAATAACTTACCTTCAAATAAAGGCGGCACTAACGTACCTATTACCGCGCTAATACCGAGTGCTAACGAGTAACCAAGCGCGATCCCCAAATAACGCATCGTTAAGCCAAAGGTCAAGCCACCAACGCCCCACAATAAACCAAAAGCGAATGTCCACCCTAAGCTTGAAGTTGATGCGTCTGCTAAAATTTGAGGGGTTTGCGGTAAGATCAAAAGCGCCAACAACCAAGGCGCAACGACCCAGCTGAATAGCCCGCCGATCATCCAGTAAATCTCCCACGACCAAGCTTTTACTTTTTTGTATGGGATATAAAAACTGGCCGCGGCTAAACCACCGATAGCGTGAAATAACACACCTGTGAATGGGTTTTCTTGCACTTGAAATAGATCAAACATCTTAATACCTGTTGTTATTGTTTTTTAATGATTACATCAGTAATTGAATTAGAGCCCTGGGCCGATTTTTCCGTCATACCAAAGATAAAGTCGACGGGCCTTACCTTTTTTATAAGCATCGTAGACCGTTTGAAATTCTGTATATTGCCGCCCTTAATTTATTTATTAAGACTCAGCGCTGCAAGATCCTGACAGGCCCAATCAAGCCCGATGGCACAAGTGCGTCGTCTTTACTCCAATGTTTCCACGTTGAAAACGTATTTCGTTTGCCTGGTTGTTTTGGTGTTGCCCCTGTTAACCAGTTTGGAAAATCAACCAGTTGCGAGCCTTGATAACCGTTGACTTTCCAGTCAGCGGTATCACCATATTGGCGCTCATCCCCAATCAAACGGTTCGGCCATAGATTAGTGACTTCAACTTCTAAAAGGTTTGTGCCTGCTTGCAGATCCGCTGATATATCAAATTGATAAGGACGCCACATTTGCACACCTAAATCTTTACCATTTAGGTACACACGTGCAAATTGATGCACTTCACCTAAATCCAAGACGTATGACTTACTAGCACTAGGCTTAAACTCAAACGAGGTTTGATAACGCGCTGTGCCAGAAAAATATTGAACGTCTGCCACGCTGTGATCTTTAAGATCAATGAGTTTATCCAACGAGATCGAATCTGGCGTATGAACTCCACGAACAAAGTCGATATTCCAAGGTTGTTTTAACGTTTTTGCGGTTTTAAATGTACGTGATTGAACGGTTTGTGATGTTGTCGCCTTCTTAGTAAAAACAATGAATTGCGATTCAATACCTTCTAACGTTAATGGAATAATGGTTTTTCCATCACGCTCGCGGTAGTTAATAATTCGCTTTCGCTCACCCGTCAATGGATTCCAAAGTTCAGGAGTTTTATTGCTAACTCTAAAGTGCGCGTCGAATTGCGATTTTTTCTGTTCGATATTACTGATGAAATAGAAATCTTTATCTTCACTTTCAACATAATGATGACGCCAGATAATTTCAGTGTCGGCATCTACCAATCTCACGTCTGGTTTGATATCAAGTGCGTCTAAAGCATCAACAAGTGTACTAAATACTTGATTTTTATATTTGCCTTGCCAAATCTCTTTTATCAAACGACTTAGTTGTTGTTCTGCGACTTTTCCGCCTTGCAAACTTGGCGAGTGTTTCGGTGCCTGTCCGACTATAATCGCACCTTGGCTGAGTAAGTTTTTCAGTTTTTTCAACACCACTGGACGCATGGATACATCGCCAGCCAACGACAAAATGCTGTATTGACGACCCGACGAATAAGCAAGTTTTTTATCGTTGTTGACGTACAATTTATTCAATAAACCGTGCGTGCTGATAAATTCAAAATCATAACCTGCAAGCATTTTGTCTTTATGAAACGCTTTGTCTGCACGTGTTGCTGAATCGTCCCCCAAGTAATGTAATACATCGAAGACTGGCTGACCTTGGCGCAACATGGCAGAGGTTCGCGTTAAATACTGATTCCAAGTTGCAATTTCGTGCCACCAGGTTTGAGTGCGTTCAAAGTGTAATCCCCAATAACCTAACGTCATACCTGGCTCGACTGTTGTCCAAGGCTGATGAGTAAATAAATGATGGGTTACTTGCGTTACACCTGCGGCAAAATCTGAGTCTGCGTTTGGTTTATAATATTGTGGATGATTTAGCCAACGGTTAGCTTCTGGTAACGCGGTAAAAGACTCTGAGCTAACCATACGATCATAAATAGAACCCGCCGATGCCGTCATTTTTGCGGTCATGTATGAATTTTTTCGATTACGCTCGTTTTTAACAGGATCGACATCTCTGAAATTATTGTTGGCATAAACGATGTCCGCTTGCCCAAGCGCATGCAAATTGTCGATAAATGGTTTCATTGATTGCGCTGAGTACTTAATGCCAAGCGCATTAGCGCGCTCTCTCATGCCACCGTAAAAACGCTCGGAAATTAAATCCGCGATGGTTTTTCGCATATCCCATAAAAAACGTTCGGTTTTATCTTCTTGATCAATGACATAACCTAAGGTTGCTGGTAAAAACTTGATCAGTGAATAGCCACGTTTGTCTTCAAAGGCTTGCGGGAAGTCTTGCGTCCAGTTTTGGCGTCCTACTTCCCAGCTGTCGGTGTGCGTGCTGAAAAGCGCTTTGCCAGTGTGTTCGCCTGCCAGTTGTTTTATCTTTTTGATGTAACCATCAAATTGAGCGTCTAACGCGTTAACGTTCATCTTATCAACTTCTAAGCCTTCACCACCTTCTGATCCTGGGCGATTTATCGCTTCTGTTGAGGAATAGCCAAATCGAACAATCGTCCAATTGTCGCCTGCTTTGTGATCCTTTGGTGGCGTCCAGTTTAATCGACCGTTAACATCCAAATATTCGCTGACATCAATAATTGAATCAAAATCAATGCTGTTGTTTTTGTCGATGGTTTTGTTGAAAGTGGTTCGTTCTGCTTCGTCTCTGAAAAACGGAAATGCATGGGCCGCTTTTTTACACCACAAATCGACGCGCGGACGATTATCTAGCTCAATGTCTCGAACCGACACCGTTACTTTCGGCATTGCGGTATAAAGCAGTTTGTTGTCGGTGTGTTTAAACACAAATTTAACATGGCGTGTTGTCACGGGTTCGAATTGAAAACATCCAATGTCATCGTAAATTTGTCCACGTTTATCAAAAGCGACTTCTCGATAATTAACACCATCGTCAGACACCATAACGTAGTTACGTCCCATCATGCCGTAGGCAGCGAACTTAATGAATGCGTTGCGGAAAGTATAATCTTGTTCAAAGTCGAGCTTGATATAAATCTCACCGGTCTCTGGATCTTTTGTCGGGGAAATCTGCGTATTCCAGTCTTTATCAATCACAGCCTTAGTTTGAGCTGACGCGTGAGCACTTGGTAAAGCATAGCCTGATACTTCGACCTTACTTACTAATTGATTAAAATTTGGTTCGATAAAACCTGTTGGGGTAGGAAAAGCCAGCGTAGCTATGTCATGGTAATAATCTAAAGGCGCATGCGGTTTAGGAAATTGAATAAGTTGATTTCGACTTGTGGTGTTTATTTCACTCCAAGTCATTTCTTTCATACCTAATTCTGGCGTAATCCAAGGTCCACCAGCCACCGACCAACCTTCACCATTGTATAAATTAATTTGTAAATCATACTCAGCAGCCTTTTCAATCGTATATTTCATCAATGCTTTATATTCTTCAGACATAAAGCGAACAGGTCCTTCTGGGATCATGCCGTGTTCATTTATATGCATTAACAACACACCGCCTAGTCCAGCTTCCGACATTGATTTTAAATCGGCGTGAATCCCTTTTTGAGTAATATTGCCATTGATCCAATACCAAAACGCCCAAGGTTTGTATTGATGTTTCGGAGAATCAAACTGCTCAACTATTGACGTACTTGACGCATTAAAACTCGCCAATGAAGCAGAAAATAACAAAGTGAGGCATAACGCCGCTGATAACAATGACTTTGGCATGATGTATTTCTTACATGGTTTAGGAACTCGTTTATCCACTTTGCTTAATCGCAAAACGTTTAATAATAATATGTTCAGCTATAAATTCTCTGCTGTTAATAGCAAACGAGTTATTCATATTAAATATTAAAAAACACCCTGCCCAGGCAGAGTGTTTTTGGTTAGAAAGTGACTAATTTTTTAATACTTTACGCTCTTTAACTGGATACCAATCTTCAAGCTTGGCCATTAATTTTTTAACTAGTTTAGGATGTTTGTCTACTAAATTATTTTTCTCGTGAACGTCTTCTAGTAAATTGTATAAACGAGGGCCACTAAGTACGTCTTTATGGTATTTCTGGTAACTGACATTTTCACCGTCATAACTCAAAATCAGTTTCCATTTTCCAGAAATCACCCAACGATACATCAACGTACTTTCTGGGTTATCTAAATCAGCCATATCGTGAGCAAAGCCTTCTCCAAAGATGGCGTCACGATCGATTGGAGTCTGTTGTTTAAAGTTTTCCATGAGGTTTTTACCAGGTAAGTCTGCTGGAATATCAAGACCAGCCGCCGCTAATATAGTTGGTACAATATCAATACTGCTTACAGCTTCTGGACGCATTTGTGCATCGAACTGATTTGGTAACGAGAACATAATTGGTGTACGAACACCACTTTCACCAGGGCTTTGTTTTGATCGAGGTAAGAAACGATTAGCCTGACTTGGATTAGTCACCCAACCGTTGTCTGACACATAAACGATCATGGTATTGTCTTTAATCCCTTTTTGCTCAAGATAACCCAATAATTCACCGTTAGTTTCATCGAACCATTCAATCATCGCGTAATATTTAGCAATGGATTCAGGTAAACCTAAGTTAGAGTATTTTTTATAAATACGAGCTGGCGGCGTGTGTGGCGTATGTGGCATATAAGGCGCATACCAAACTAAAAATGGGTTACCATCCGCCGTAGATTTATCAATGAAATTAGTGATAATTTCAATGCCTTGACGACCTATTGTTAAACCATCATCACCATGACGTCCGCCTTGTTCAGGAAAACCACGGGTCATGCCTTCATCAAAGCCACCGCGTTTAAAGTTACCTTCCCACCATTTACCGGTTTGAAGAGAGACATAACCTTTTTCTTTTAATAACTGAGGCAACGTATCGACTTGATCTATTTTTGCAATGATTTCTCCACGTTGCTTTTGGTATTCATTACCTTTTTTCCCACCTGGTAATTTTCGTGACGGATTGTTACCTGTAATACCGTGCTGTGACGCATATAACCCAGTTGCTATAGTTGCTAACGAAGGACGACATAATGACGTTGGCACGTAACCACGTGTGAAGGTAACTGACTCGGCCGCTAATTTATCAAGGGAGGGCGTTTTCACAATATCGTGCCCCATGAAACTATAATCATTCCATGCGTGATCATCCGATAAAATAAGTACAATGTTGGGGGGCGTTTGTTTTTCTTTTACTCCGACTGCGTTTACTTCGTCATAATCTACCCCTGTCATACTGCAACCAGAAATGAGTAATATCGACAAAGCACACAACGACTTTGTCTTGTGTTTGAGTTGTTTCAAAGTATCAAGTCCTATTGAACTATTCATATGTGTAAACCTTTATAATTTTTTATTTATTTTTGAAAAAAGACCTATAAAAACAAAGTGAATAAAAGCCTTTTCGTTAAAGTCATTAAAAGAAGTTAAGGTAACTCCAAAGTTAAACTGTATTGACCTGCATAATATTTTTTAGGATCGTTCTGATCTAAGGTTGGTAACGTTACATAAGCGGTTGAATTATTAGGCACAGTAAAGTTCCAAGTCACTTTATTTCCTTCACGCTTCCAACTACTTTGAATTTCGCCATAACCCGTTTTATATGACACTTCAACACTATCTAAACCGGATACAAATAAAGGTGCAAGTTCAAAGTCCTGATAAGCAACGGTGTCGACCATAGGACGAATACCTCCTAGACCTTCATAAAACCAACCGTCATAACCACTGTGGAATGGATGGTTTAACGAACGACCTGGTTCATTTTCATAACCACCTGACATTGAGCCGGGGATAAAACCGCCTTTACGTTCCCATAATGTTGTCGCGTTCAACTCATTGATTAAATAGGAATATCCTGGATAACCTTCGGCTTTAAAAATGTTAAATGCAGTGTCTGCATAACCAAAATCACTCAATGCGCGATACAAATAAGTTTGTCCTAATGCGCCAACTGATGCGTGACCTTTCCACTTATTCACAACGTCATCATTAATTACTTTAGCAATCGCCGCATGTTTCTCTTTCGGTGCGATACCAAACATTATGGCCATTGAATCAGCTGTTTGACTTCCGTAACTGTTACTTTCTTCGTTAAACAACTCTTGGTTGAACCTTGCGCTGATTTGATTGAACAAGTCACTGTAATGCTTTTGCTGTGCAGGTTTATTTAAGACTGCAGAGATTTTCGACATTAAATTAGCTGTATGAGCAAATAATGCCGAACTAGTTAATGTCGGTGTTGTACGTTCTGAAGCACAACGACCATTAATACGATGTGGGCCACGGGTAACCACAGGATCACACCAATCCCCATAACCATTGCGTATCATTGAATTATCTAACTGGGACTCTCCGGCGTTCATATATTCAACCATGCTTTCAAACTGCTCAAAAAGTAATTGCTCATTACCATGATGGCGATAATGTTCCCAAGCAATCATAATTTCTGCTGCAGCCCAATCAAGCTTGCCACCATGACTTCGTTTACCCGGTACAACCGCTGGAGCAATATGAGCAGACGTTTGGAAGTCACCTAGATATTTGTCCCAAAACTTATCCATATTGTAGTTATAGTTACCTGTGATCAAAGCAGCATGTGCATCACCCGTCCAACCGGCTCTTTCACGAATTGGGCAGTCCATTGGCAGTGCCATCAAGTTACTTTCATAACCCCATAGCGCCATATCGTGTACCTTGTTAACAAGTGGATCAGAACTTTTGAATTGACCAACAATTTCAACGTTACTTCTCACCAAATGAGCGGTAATTGAATCAAGAGAAGGCGCGTCATCCAAACCTCTAACTTCGACATATCGAAAACCGTGCCACGTGAAAATTGGCGTCCAAGTTTCTGTCTCATCACCAGAGGCGATATAACCATCAACTTGTTTTAATAATGGCGCACCGCCACCACTTTTTTGGCTAATTTGGTTTTTCGAGTTAACCCACTCCGCATAACGAAAATAAATTGCTTGTCCTTTTTTAAGGCCTAACTTTTTAATATCAACAGTTGGAATACCCGTAAAGTTTTGCCCAAAATCGAATACCCAAACTTTAGGCTCAGGATTAAAGACTTCGACAGGTTTGACTTCTTTAACGGCTTTGATTGGAGGTAACATTTGTGGTTCAAGTTGCTTTGTTGGCCATTGGTTAAGTACAGTTACTTTTTCCCAGTTATTAAGATTAAGGTTAGTACTTTCATTCCACCCTTTTATCTCAAGGTTTGCGTCATATAACTCGCCTGAGAACACCCCTTCTTTTAAAATTGGTGATTTATGACTTAACCAGTTTTCATCACTCACAATAATTTGCTTAGTACCATCCTCAAATGTGATTTCTAATTGCGCGATAAATGTGGGTTGTCCATAGGATAATGAACGTTTTGTTTTTGAACCTTCTTTCGCGTCTGGGTTTGTCCATTTGCTGAAAGCAATATCTTCATCGTACCAACCACTGCCTAGATGTACTGCTATAGTATTTTGACCTTCGGTAAGGAAGGATTGAACATCATCTGTGTTATATAAAATTCGCTTATCAAAATCTGTTTGTCCCGGGTCCATGATACGGTCATCGATATTTTTGCCATTTAAATAGAGTTCATAATATCCAGCAGCAGTGCTATGTAATCTTGCTTTGGCTATTTTCTTGTTGCTTTGGATAGTAAATTGATTCCTGAACAAAACAGCGGTTGGTGACACTTTTAATTGTTCTAACACGCGTTCTTGGGTTTTACGCTTACTTTTCTTTATTCGTTTATCTTCTAAGTTTGCCGCAAATCGCATCCATTGATTAACAGCTGGCGTTATTTTTGCAGTTTCTTGTTTTGCAACTTGCAACCATTTTGCTTGCCAATCAGCCTTAACAATTAGCCCCATTTCCCAGAAGTTAACTTTACTCCATTCATTTGGTTGCTCGGTATCAGAAGCCCAAACTCGAACACGCCAATAAGCCACATCACCAACTGATAAAGGTTTACCCTGATAAGCAACGTTAACTGAACGTCTATCTGCCACTTTTCCAGAGTCCCATAGATCTGGTTTATTCTGTTCTAATAAGACATCGCTACTCGCCACCTGAATTTGATAAGCCGCTTGCGACTTAACATTTGAATACCAAGATAAATTTGGCATTAACCTATGTACATTGAGTGGTTGAACATTGCCTTCAACCAATAAGTTACTTGCAGCTAGGTTTGATGGTGATTCCTGCTTATTACTCTCACAACCACTAACGATACTGACAAACATCAGTACCATTGCGGCAAACAAAGCGTTGGTCATTTTCTGTTAACTCCTTTGAACGGACATACTTTTTTTAATCCACAAAATTTTCAATACTTAGACTTTAAAACGTATAAGCGATTAATTATGAGGATATCGGTTATTACGATATAAAAATAACATTGCAAAACTTGCTGGACTGGGGATAGCACAATAAATAGAGCGCATATTATGGATTTACTTTGCACTTTTTATTCGGAACAAACTAAAAACTTAGTTATATCACTATATTTAACTGCTTTAATAATAGAAGGCTATGTATGTCTTACCCTACTGACCCAGCAACTTTAATTGTTTTTTGATCTATTTTTTTATATTTTATTAATAAGTTTTTTACAAATACATACATTATCAAATATATAAAAACAATAAAAGAAAAAATGAATAATTTTGATTTGTTATGACCTAATATGATTTAAATTGCTTTTATATCGAAACATAATACAAAAGCAAAAATATGCCTCATCTAAGGCTCAATATAGCTACAAACTAAAATATAGAATTGCACAATATTAGTAGCAATTCAGCCCCTTAAAATTCTCAGCCAATAACGTGGTTTTTACAATTGGTACGTTGCTATCTCTTTCACAACATCCGAAGAACCTAATAATACAGGGGTTCTTTGGTGTAACGATTGAGGGGGAATATCTAAGATTGCTTGAGTCGCATCATAAGCAGTCCCGCCGGCATTTTCTACTAACCACGCCATGGGATTTGCTTCATATAACAAGCGTAATTTACCGTCTTCCATATTATCGCGTTTGTCACCTGGGTAGAAATAGACACCACCACGTGTAATTACACGGTGAACATCACCGACCATAGCGGCATTCCAGCGTAATACAGGTGCTTTATCCGTTTGGTTATTCACAAACAAATGACCAAAAAATGATTGGTATGGGGCGTTCCAAAACGGATAATTTGCCATATTCAATGCGTATTCATTAGTTGCTGTAGGAATAGTAAATTCAGGGGTCGTTAATAGGAATCCACCATGAGTAGAATCAAGGGTAAATCCACGCGTTGGACCGCCTGTAGTCATGACTAATAAAGTCGAAGGACCATACAGCACATAACCGGCGACTAATTGTGCACGACCACCTTGTAAAAACTGAACAGGGCTATCCGCAGGCTCATCCGGTAATGTGGGGTAGATTGTAAATATCGTGCCTATTTGACCGTTGACATCAATGTTAGATGAACCATCAAGTGGATCAAACGCAACATTATATATCCCTTCTTCATGGCCAATAACGATTTCATCTTCTTCTTCAGATGCGATGGAACGGACACTTGCATCAGATAACAAGATGTCTTTTAACATCTGATTGGTAATAACATCGAGTTTCTTTTGGGTCTCACCTTGAACATTTTCAGTCAAGGTCGAACCTAAAACACCGGATAACTCACCCTGACTAACACGGAAAGTAATTTCTTTGCACGACGCTAAGATGGAACGAATGAGTAAAATCAGATCGATATCGACGTTATCTTGTTTAAGTACAGATATAAGACGCTGCATTATGAACACCTATTCAAACAGTTTAAATCACCAAAGCACTGTTCTAAGCGATTTACCATAGAGACTTCTCCATGACGCAACCAAACGCGAGGGTCATAATATTTTTTATTTGGCTTATCGTCACCATCAGGGTTGCCAATTTGTCCTTGAAGATATCCTTCATGGTCGCCGTAATAAGATAAAACACCTGACCACGTCGCCCATTGTGTATCGGTATCGATGTTCATTTTCACAACACCATACCCGATCGATTCTTCTATTTTCGCTTGTTCAGAACCTGAGCCGCCATGGAAAACAAAATTGACCGAGTTAGCAGGCAAATTGCATTTATCACTTATCAGTGTTTGTGAATCTTTTAAAATAGTCGGTGTCAGTACGACATTACCAGGCTTATAAACCCCGTGGACATTACCAAATGAAGCAGCAATGCTGACATTAGGACTAATAGACGTCAGTTCAGTATAGGCAGCTAGCACTTCATCTGGCTGAGTATAAAGCTCAGACTGGTCCATATCGGTATTATCAACACCGTCTTCTTCACCGCCAGTACAACCGAGTTCAATCTCAATCGCCATATCTAACTGAGCAAACTGCGCTAAATATCTACCTGAAATAGCGATGTTATCCGCTAGGCTTTCTTCAGATAAATCCAGCATGTGCGAAGTAAAAAGAGGACGTGCATTGGCAGCATAATACGCTTTACCGGCTTCAATGAGTCCGTCAATCCAGCCAAGTAACTTTTTAGCTGCATGGTCGGTGTGTAATATGACCGGCACTTGATACACTTCAGCAGCCATATGCACGTATTGCGCAGCGGCAATAGCCCCTTTAATTGCAGTCGTTTCTTTGTCTTTGGTTGCCGTTTTCCCCATAAAGAATTCTGCACCACCAAATGATAATTGAATAATGACTGGCGAATTTACCTTTGCAGCTGTCTCTAATACGGCATTGACTGAATTAGTGTTAACGACGTTTACTGCGGGTAATGCAAACCCTTCTTCTCTTGCTTGTGCAAATAGCGACATAGCCTCTGGGCCATTAAGTACACCTAATTTCATGACATTTACTCCTTAAATGATAATCCGGTTTATTGCATAATACCTGCAGCTTTAACGCCTGCAGCAATATCGTCTGATTGAATGATAGGTAGAATACGTTGTGTATCCATGATTTGAGAAAATGAACTCATAAAAATTCCTTCAGGCTAATCATGATTAGCCTGTATTTGTGATTGGTTTCTTAGTTGTGAGCACTCAGTGGGATAATCGCCCCAGGATGCTGTATCACAATACCCGCCATTGCAGCACCGGCTCGAACAGACTCTTCAATCGGTTGACCATTCATGCGTGCCCCTAAATAAGCACCATTAAATGAGTCACCCGCAGAGGTGGTGTCGACGACATGTTTGACAGGAGTGATCGGAATCAAATAGGTTTTCCCTGAATGGATCACTTGCACCGTATTAGCGCCATCTTTGATGATTAACTCTTCAATATCAAACTCGTCAAAGAATGCGACGGTATCATCAGCGTTATCGATACCATAAAGCATTTCCATATCTTCGATACCCGGTAATGCGATGTCTGCATAAGCAAATGCTTTTTTGTATTCGCTGATGGTATCTTCAACAGAGGACCAAATTTGCGGACGGTAGTTTGGATCAAAAACAATCTTTACACCGGCAGCTTTCATATTCTTTACCATTTGCCAAAATGCATCGCGCAATGACGGCTCTGTGATGGCTAAGGAGATACCAGAAAAGAAAAACATATCGGCATTGGCTAACAGCTCTTCGTAAGCGGGAGTTACATGCGCGACAGTACGCTTAGCTGCAGAGTCACTTCGCCAATAGGTGAACGAACGTTCACCTGCGGCATCCGTATGGACCCAGTACAGACCAGGTATTTTGACTGTGTCTTTTATTACAAGATCAGTACTGATATTTTCTGCTGAAAATGCATTCAGCATAGCGTCGCTCATTTTGTCTTGTCCAACACAAGTCGATAATGCAGCATCGATATTAGGACAAGTACGTTTGAGATATACCGCGGCGTTGTAAACGTCACCTGCGAATGATTGCGCAAGGCCACCATCCGCAGTTTGACGCATTTCTATCATGCACTCACCAAAAAATATGATTGATTTATTCATGATGCAACCCAACTATATTTCTTTAACGGTTCAATACAGATGCAATTACCTGATTTTAATAATTTTGTTTGATTGTTATCCATGACTTCAAATTTACTTTGAACTACATAAGATACATGCGAATGAAAGTGGTCATAAGCATAATCAATTGCGCCTTCATCAAATAAAAAGGGTGCACTTCGTTTCATGTTATTGGCCTAAAGAAATGATTTAATATTTGTAGTTCTTGCTAACCTAAAAGTAAGGGTTGCTATTTAGTTATGACAGGCGAGGATAAGTCGATACCCTTAACCATATAGAGATCATCATATCGAAGCCCTCCATTCCCGAAAGGCTCTTCGACTGGTCCACTATTACATGTTGCCTGGAAATAAATAAGAGGCTGTTCTCTTTTTATACGAAAATCGGCTGCAGTATATACTTTCTGCTGTAACGGGAACTCTGTTCCACCACGAATATAAATATCATATCGTTGTCCCCCTTCTGATTTTTTTCTATTGTTGATTACTAACCAAATTTCATACCAGATATCAGTATCAAAAGGTTCGATATTCTTACCCTTTTTGGCATTAAAAGCGATGTCATACCAAGGATTATTTCGTACTTGCATTGCACCATTATTTTGGTAATTCACGTGAGGATCAAAACGGTCTGTTATTCTTATAGATGGTTCAAATGCTTCATAGGCCTTTTCCATTATTCCTGCTGGTTGTAAATTAGTTAAACCAAAAACGTGATTATTTGAATAACTATCAACGTTCAATCGAAGATATAGTGTATATGTATCTCCAACTTCTATTGGTTTAGGTAATTTCCTAAAGCTCAAGGCTTTACGGTTGCCAAATATGCCATCTGGACCAGCCTTTTTGATTAGATATCGATTGGAGCTTATATTGTTTGAGAGTTGCTCAACTCTTATTTCTGTCACTTGTGGATTTTTTATGTATGGGTCGGTTTCGTTTTGTGCATCATATTTTGTCCAATCGCTTAACGGGTTTTTCGATTCAAAATCATCTATCTTAATCCACAATTCTTTTTGACCTATGATATCTTCCGCAAATGCTAATCGCGTACACATGATAAGAACCACTAAAAAAAATATTACATAACGACAAGTATGGGTATTAATCATTGGTTAACCTAATTTATATTATTTAACTGCTTATTAGTGAGCAACACTAAAGATTTAGTTACACTCACGCTCTTTTTCCTAACATGGACTTCAATATAGAGTGTCTGTTCAGTAAGTACTCCACTTTTAATATTGAGCTTAAGATTCCATAAGGTTGCTATCTAAAAAACTTATTAGTAACTTCACTAGCATTTTCTAAAACTTGAGTAACATAAATATAATCAGTTTGTATCGCATTAAAATCAGAAACATTGACTATCACCTCTGTTGAGATTTAGAGGTTTTTCGAGCTCAAAATTATTACCGCCATAACCATCAAGTGAAAATCCTGTGTAGTTTAATAAAATGCCAAGAATTTTGAAGTATTCGCATTTACCGATAAATTAAACATAAAATACAAAGCAAGTGTGCAAATCATATAAAAAGTTTTCACGAACAATCGTTTTTATTTAAAATAAACCTTATCATAAAATCCGCCCACAAAAAACCAAATTCAATCACAATCAATCAAATAATTTCACCTCGAAGAACATCACGGTATGAATAGTTGATAAACTTAAACAAAAAACCCCACTTTTTACCAGCGGGGTTTTTTATTTGTAGCTTAAAATATTCGCTAATTAAAACATATCTTATAAATTAGCTTAATAACGATAGCTTGCGCCTAGTAAGACTCTTCTATCTGTCAAACCTTGGAAACAATTTAGACCACCTTCATTCATACATGACTGAGGTGCGTCAGATTGTGTGATATTAATACCTTCAAGCCCAACACTAAATTGCTCATTAATATCATAGTTGATACTTGCGTTTAATTGCCCACGAGCATCGTTAACACGTGGTAAACCAAATTGGAAAGCATCGTTAGAATTGATATAAGCTGAACGCCAAGTATATCGGGCTCGAGCACTAATTCCATACTTCTCATAAAACACGGTAAAGTTATAAGAATTTTTAGATAAATTTTCAAGTTCTACACGGTCTTTAGCGTCTTCCTTAGGAATACCTAACGCTTCTAATATTGCCTGACCTCGACCATTTAAATTTCTAAAATCGTCACCACTACTTGCTGTCTGGTATGTATAGTTAGCGATAATACCGAAACCAGAAGCCCAACCCAAATCATCTTCAAACTCAGAAAGGTTATATTGGAACGCTAATTCGACACCTTTTTGAGTAGTATCACCGTTACCATTAAAAATAGACTGGAATGGCACACAAATACCTTCACCTGGGATAGGGTTGTTTATATTTCTATCTGCAACAGGGTTAAATATACCACCGTCTTCACATGGAGCCGTGATATCAATATTTAACACACCATCTACCACATTTCCTGGTGGATCTTCAGTAAAAGGTATATGCAAGTCTTTACGTTTCTTATAGAAAACGCCTGCAGTCACCACACTTGATGGCGCGAAATAATATTCAACACCTAAATCTAAAGATGTAATATCTTCTGGTACAAGTGACGGGTTACCTGCCTCAACAGCTGCGTTAGCGTTTGAAGTAAAACGAGTAGACGTTGATAAGTCGTTAAAATTAGGACGTCTAATATCACGGCCTAAACCTGCACGTAAAACCACATCATCAGTTAGATCTGCTACAATATTTACACGAGGTAAGATAAAGTCATAATCGCTTGTTTCAACACGCTTGGTATCATCATCAAGTAAACCAATAGATGATAGCTCTGTATTAATATAGCGAACACCAAAGTTGCCTCGCAACATATCAGTCTCAAAATTAGCTTGTAAATATAATGCTTGTGTTTTTTCTGTAATACTAAAGAAAGCATTATTATCTCTGGTTATTTTACCTAACATTTCACCTGGGTTACTAGGATCATCTGTTGTCGCTAAAATAGCTCCGTTAATTTTATCTACCACTAACTGAGGATTACTGAAAGCAAGAGCTGGATCAGTTATTAAAAAATCACGTACAAACAATCTGCGACCATCTGCAGCATTGAAATTAGGTGAGCCTGCAACAATAATATCGGAGAACATACTTGCTCTTGGTCTATCAAACTCACTTGTAGAACTTGTTAAGTTTACCCGTTCAGTTGCATTATTATCTCTAAGAGTAGACGTATCACTATAACGATAACCAGCATCAACTGACTTGATAAACGGTATGATACCATCAGTAAAATACGTAAAGTCAGTTCGGAAAGCAACTTCAGAGTTTTCAGCTAAATTGCGGCTTTGCTGAGCCTGACTTAAAGCGTAATTAGCAGGGTCAAGCATTTGTGCCCTAGTTGGAGATGAATCCAAACCCTGAGCAATACCAAATTGAACTACACCACCTCGTAAGTCATATTCAACAGGCGTACCATTATCAACACTTCCGCCAGGACCACCAACAGGTTGAGCTGAATTTGGGTTAATGAAATCAAGGCGCGTGTTTAAACTAGGATTGACCGACTCAGATTCAGCGGCTGCAAACTCTGCACTTATCTCAAAATTATCTGCCTCGTAATCACCACCGATGCGAAATACCGAACTTTCAGTTAGACGGGCGCCCGTTAATGATCGAGTACGCACGTTAGGGTTCAGACCGCTTGCTAATGCTGTATCAGGTAGTAAAACACCCGATGTTACCGCTTGGATACTTGGAATATTAATAATGCCATTAGGCGTGTCAATAGCACCTAAATTCACAGTCTCAAAAGTATTGTTTGTTGTTAAATCAACAACATCGATATCAGACACACCCGAAAACTGTACTTCGTTACTTTCTTGAGTCCGACTTTGATCATTATATAGACCGTCTACATAAAATTTAAGGTTATCAGTCGGTGCCCATTCAAATGTAGCTGATAGGTTTGTCGTATCATAAATCAGATTATCATAATCCTGATTAAAAAATTGAATCCGTAAAAAATCGAAGTCTTGTGCACTGCCAATGAGTCGGTCAGATGTTTCGCCATTCCTAGAAGCGGCTGGATAATTTTGATCACTCGTCACTAATCCATCACGGTCAGCTCGTGGTCTAAATGCAGATACATTTTGTTTTGCATAGTTTGCACTGAATACCACACCCATTTCGCCTTTAGGAGCGTCCCAATTAACACCATAGGTACCAGACAGTATGGGTAAATACTCATCATCAACGTCCAAATCGCTATTTTGCATTTTTGCACGTACAGCAAACACGGTCTCATTTAATTCAAGAGGACGCAGTGTACGTAAATTTATAGTGCCACCGACCGAACCTTCAATCATTTTGGCGTCTGGTGACTTCGTGACCTCTACTGAAGATATTAAAGAAGCCGGTAAGTCTTCAAAACTTATCCCTCCTCGACCTGCCCCTGGTCCAACGGTACTAATACCATTTATTTCTACTCTGTTTTGGTCTGTACCGCGTATTTGAACAGCAGTACCAACACCCGCAGTTCGAGTTATTTGTATACCGGTTACATTTTCTAGTACTTCTGCTAAGTTTTGATCTGGTAATTTACCAATATCGCTCGCTTGAATAATTTCTACAAAATTGTTTGCCGTTCTCTTTTCGGCAAGCGCAGCTGTTAGAGACGAACGAATACCTGTCACTTCAATTACTTCTGTATCATCACTTGCGCTAACTTCTTGTGCATAAGCATTACTAGCTACTGACGTTCCGATTATTGTAAGTACAGCAACTGCAACTGCAGATTTTCTGAACTTGAATTTGTTTTCTGTATACTTGTTCAATGTGTATTCCTCAGTTTATGTGTGTGGTCAGTATGTTTGATTCATAGTAAGTAAATAGTAAAATGCTATTTTTATAAAAAGGCATTGCTATCAATTAGCTTTTATTTAACTCACATTATTAAACATTAAACAAACATACTATTAACAAATATACCACCAAATAAATCAAGATCAATCAAATTAAGACATAAAACTACGCAATATGATTAATAAAGTTCATATATGATTGTTTTTTAGGGATTTTGGTAACTATATAACTCAATGCATTAGTTTTTAGTCATGAGTTATTTAAGTGTTCTGTTTTTTAAGAAGATTACAGAAGTATGTGATTAAAAAAATACGAAATATAGTACTAAATTTACAATGGAAACGATGGGTTATTATATGATTATGACTTTTACCGTATATTTTCAATAGAATATAAGTCTCTAGTCTGGTGGCTTCTGGCCTTCAATTCTTTCAGAGCTTGAATTTCACTAGCCTCAAACAAAGAATTGATCATACGTTTAAAATGTTCATGCATTGCGATACGAGATTCTTCAGGTTGATGGTTCTTTAAAGCAATTAATATTTGCTGATGTTCATGTAGGCGCTGAGCATCGTCAAGATAGCAAACGTTTCTATATGCATCACTAATATGCGAACTATTCTCTCTAAGTTCCCAGAACTTATTTACTGCCATAACCATTGCCTTGTTTCGCGTCGAATTAGCGATTACTCGATGGAAATCTGCATCTGCTTTTTCAAAATCCCCCTTTTTCATATCTTCAATACATTGTTCTAACTCTGATAACTCTTCATCGGTAATATTCAGCGCAGCTAGAGCTACTGTCTCACCCTCGACTAATGCCCTAGCTTGAGTCAGTTCAAATGCGCTGATAGCCTGCTCCGATGATTCACAGATAGATTGGTCTAACAAGTAAACACCTTTGTTCGATCTAACTTCAACTTTTCCTAATACTTCAAGTGCAATCATTGCTTGGCGGATTGTAGGACGACTGACTCCAAGTTCTTCTACTAAGATCCGCTCAGACGGTAATCTAGCACCGGCCTCATAAGTGCCATCTTTGATTTTTTCTTCTATTGTCTTAACAACCTTCCAGAAAAGTCTTTTTTTAATCATTCTTTTTCTATTTAAATATTCATAAAACTAAATTAAAAAACATAAATAATAATTCAATACAAATTCAACTATTGGCATATGTAAAAACATCTACGAAATTAGCATAAACATTGTAGTAATAAATTTACTTTAGTCACAACTTGTTATATCTCCAATGCTCAAACCAGTGTTATACATGGTTATATAAATGCCAGCTGTAGAGTCAAAATTACTGATTTTGTTTAGTATTTAATATAACCCTAATAATTTTGGTAAAAACTCACTAATACTTGGAACATAAGTCACTAGCATCAAAACAATAAACATCGCAATATATAAAGGTAATAACGGTTTAATAATTTTACCTATCGTTGTCTTAGCCACTGCACAACTGACAAATAATACTGAACCTACAGGTGGAGAACATAAGCCAATTGATAAGTTAAGCACAATCATGATCCCAAAATGTAACGGTGACATACCTAACTCAACAGCTACAGGAAGGAAAATAGGTGTAAATATTAATACAGCGGGCGTCATATCCATAAACGCTCCGACTGCTAATAATGTCAGATTTATAATTAGTAAAATCAATAATGGATTTTCACTGAGTAATAATAAAAAATCTGTGATTGCTTTAGGAATATTTTCATATGACAGAATCCACGACATACCTGAAGAAGCACCAATTAATAACATCACTATTGCAGTTGTCTCACCTGCTTTTAATAAAATACTAGGTATTTGTTCTAAATTAACCTCTTTATATACAACAACAGCTAATAATAATGAGTACAAAACAGCTACCGCACCAGCTTCTGTCGGAGTAAATATACCACCAATTATTCCACCAATAATGATGAAAATTAAGAACAGGCTTGGAACAGCCGCAACAATTTTTTCTAAAACAATTTTTAAAGGTAAGCGGGCCTCTGTAGGATAGCCTTTTAATTTAGCGTAACCCGAACATACAATCATTAACGCTACAGCGACGAGTAATCCAGGTAAATAACCAGCAACAAATAAAGCTGCTATGGAAACACCACCACTGGCAATTGCATAGATAATTAAAATATTACTTGGCGGTATAAGCATACCTGTCGTCGCAGCAGCACCAGTTACTGCAGCGCTAAAATTTTTGTCATAACCTTTCTTCTCCATCTCCGGTATCATGAAACTTCCTATAGCACTTGTTGCTGCAACCGCTGATCCTGAGATAGAACCGAACAAAGCACACGACAACACATTAACCAAGGCTAATCCACCTGGTAACATACCAATTAAAGCCATCGCGCACTCAATTAATCGTTTTGCTATACCGCCTTGTCCCATAATCAAACCTGATAATATAAAAAACGGGATAGCCAGTAATGCAAATGTATTGATACCGCTAGCCAAACGCTGCGCAATAGTAACTGCTGACGGTATGGCATCAATGCTAATTAGCATGGTGACCAAGGTCGCAATACCGATACTGAATGAGATAGGTACATTAATGAGTAAAAGTACTATAAACACTACCAGTAAGATTAAACCTGAAAACTCCATTTCTATACCTCTTTAACAACATCGATGCTCGAAGAAAATAACTGAACTATTTTCAACAAACCGAAATAAACTATTAATAAACCAGAAATTGGGATAGCTACATATACATAAGCCATCTTTATTCCCATAGCGGCTGATATCTGAACAGGTTCTAAGGTCAAAGCAACCAACGAACAACCACCAATCACCATAACCCAAATTGCAAACATCAACACAAACAAGTGAGAAATTGCCGCAATTACTTTTTTAAAGTTACCTTGAAGTTTGTTAGTTATAATATCTAAGCCTAAATGTGCATTCATTTGGTAACCATACGCAGCACCGAAAAGACCAATCCAAATAAGTAAAAATCGTGCTAATTCCTCGGTAAATGAACTGGACGACTGTAGTACAAAGCGGGTAAAAACTTGTAAACTCACAATTAATACAATTGCTATCATTTGTAAAATGATGACGTTTTTTAGTCCACTTAATATAAAGTTATGGAATTTATTCATTAGGCACTTCCTGCTCCATTGCTTTAATTTGTTTAATAAATTCACCAATAATGGTCCCTTCATGACTTTTATATAATGATTGTACGGAATCAACAAAAGGCTGTTTATCAGGATAAATCACTTCTACTCCTGCGGCTTTAACCTCATTAAGAGAACGTTCTTCTAATTCACTCCAAAGTCTTTTTTGTAGCTCGATAGAATCGTCAACTGCTAACTGAAGCCACTCCTGTTGTTGTGGAGTTAAGTTCTCAAAGATATGCTTACTCGCAACAATAACGTCAGGTACTGATGTATGTTCATCTAATACGTAATAATTTGAAATTTCATAATGGCGGGATAGGAAAAATGAAGGAGGGTTATTCTCTGCACCATCAACAACACCTTGCTGTAAAGCTGTATATAGCTCACCGAATGAAATGGGTGTAGCTGATCCCCCCATCGTATTAACCATGTTTACAGCACTAGGACTTTGCATAACTCGTATTTTTTGGCCACTTAAATCTGATGGGGTTTCAACACGCTGTTTAGACGTATAAAAACTTCGACTTCCAGCATCGTAATAACCCATACCTGTGAGATGAGCCTTATCAGTAGCGCCAAGTATAGTCTTACCAATGTCACTTTGCAGGACTGCCCAACGGTGTTTATTATCCCTAAATAAATATGGGACACCATAAATTTTCATCTCGGGAACAAAGCCCTCAATCGCTGCTGCAGATACTTTGGTCATTGCCAAACTACCAATTTGTAACAGTTCTAGCATTTCCCGCTCACTCCCAAGTTGGGCATTAGGATAAAGTGAAATTTGCATTTGGTTGTCAGAATAATAAGATAACCGCTCTCCCATATAAACCATTGCTTGATGAACACTATGTTGTTCATCAAGTGCATGACCGATTCTCAGATTAATCACATCATCTTCTGAAGAGCAGCCAGTAATTACCATCAGAATTGATAGTAAGGCGATATATTTTCTAAACATCTGTAGTTCCTATGTTAAAAAACGATTCGAACATATTATTTTTTATGTGTGATAAATCCATTATTTCGGTATAGCTTCATGTAAGAGTAATACACTAGGCATTGAAATCATTTTGTGAGCTCTATCACGATTACTTGGTTGACTGTGTAATGATAAATAAAATTGTCCCGATTTGGCGCTTAAGTCTCCTTTACCTTTAAACACTCTGTGCTCGAAGGGTAAATGGCTACTTTCAAAAAGCATGCGATTAGACTCAGTTGTGATTGTTTCTATTTGTTGTGGATATAAATCAGCATTCTGCACTTCTAGTGTTTCAAGTGAATCACTATCAATCACAAAGCGGAAAATGTCATCTTCTTTTCGAACTAAGACTGATAAAGTATTGTTGTTTAATACCTCTACAGTGTGAGGCTTAATAGGGAATCTACCTAAAGAACCCCCTCCTCCGAAATCCCATCTAAAGTTTGTCCACTGACTGATTTGCTTAACCTGCCAATCATTTTGATGACTTCGAGCTACAAACATTTGAGTATTACCATTTTTTCCGTATTTATGATAAGAAATTATTGGATTATTACCCTGATCAAAACCCAATTTAATGTTCCCATTAATCATACCGCCTTTGACACCAACAGGATCCACGATCTCTGCGGTAGAATGTCTAATAGGTAATTGAAGTCGTTTGCCTGTTGAATCTTCCCAATTGACTAAATCTGAACTTCTTGCATATGATAAGCTGTGATTAGTTGACGCGTCGGGTGTATCTCTCCACACCCATATCAAATGAAAATTTCCATCTGGCCCTAGTGTTGGGCCTTCAAAATAACCACTTCTTTTTCCCTCACCATCTAAAAACTGATTGTCATGTAAGCGTCGCCATGTTTTTGTCTGCGTATCATAGATGTTGTATATTTCATTCCCGTTTCCGCTTCCACCATCACGGTATTTCGCTATTAATTCATCATTTTTATTTTTCAAAAAGATGGGGTAAGTCATTTTCCTTTCAACTGCGGGGTCGACCATAACACTAATGCGTTTTAATGAGCGGACTTTAAGCGGTTCTAACATTCGAAAATACTCTATTGCATCCGAATGTAAATTACCTAACACATGCAGATAACCATCTTTATCCAATTCAATAGTCACATAATTATGGCTATCCCAACCAACCCAGCTATCTAACTTATAATAACGCCAAGGTGTACCAATTTTACGATGAGCAATTGTCATTTGACGATTACTATCATAATAGGCTACAAACTGCTCATTTCCTCGAGTTATTAATGCTGGCGATACACGATGTCCAGACCACACATTATCAATTGCTTCACTTTCGACTACTACAGAATGATCAATGTTTGCATGTACTGAAAAGGTCCAAATATATGTTGCTATATTAAATAGCAGTATAAATAGAAGGCGTTCCCGCATTAGCGGTTTAATTGTTCTTGTAAAAAATAGTTCTTTATTAAATATATCCACTAAAAACCCCTTATATCTGATATTCCAAACTTGCAGTTTTAATCATAATAGTGCAATATCGCTCATGATTTATCAACATATAATTAACACTTGTTTGATATAAATATTCATATTTGCTTAATCAAAAGGAAAAAGTTAATGAGATTTAATCGACCATTATTTATTAAAGGCACCTTAAGTACTTTGGCGTGCAGTTTTATGCTGATTGGCTGTCAAAGTGTTACCAATAACAGCGAAATAGATAAACAATCTAAAAATTCGATGTTAAAAAATGAGCAGGTCGTGAAGGCGTATGGTCGTTTTGTACCCGAAAGGCGAGATGATTTCGCATGGGAGAATGACAAAGTCGCATTTCGCGTTTACGGACCAGCAGCCCCATTAAAAGGTCACTCAAGTGGTGTTGATGCATGGTTCAAAAAAGTTGATTATTCAATTATTGATAAATGGTACGCACAGCATATGTTAGGCATCTCGTATCATGTCGATCATGGCGAGGGCTATGATCCCTACCACACAGGTATCAGCCGTGGTGTCGGTGCAACTGCCGTTTGGATTGATGGCCAACCTTATGCAGCACACAGTTATAAGACGTATGAAGTCCATGAAAACAATGGCGATAATGTATCCTTTACTTTGCAATATGAGTGGATGACGCCAATAGGCATCGTTAAAGAAATGAAAACAATATCACTTCCCCTCGGTTCACAATTATTTGAAGTTAACTCGGTTTTTACTCTGGACGGTAAACCTGCTGAGTTACCAATCGCAATTGGCGTTGCAACGCACGATGGTAAAGCGCAAACATTTTATGATCGCGCTAATGGCCATGTTTCAGCGTGGGAAACTATCGACGATTACGGTGTAGGTACAGGTGCGTTAATAGATCCAAGTAAGATCGAAGGTATTGAAGATATTAAGAGTGATGTTAAAGACGAAAGTCATATTTGGATGTTAACTACAACTGATGCAACTGGTTCGCTAAATTATAAAGCAGGCTTTGCATGGGAAGTTGCAGGTGATATCACTAACCAACAAGCATGGGATGCTTATTTGGATAATGTCTCTCTGTAAATAAGTATTACTACCATTTAATTGATGGCGAGGTTTTAACTTAGGAATTTATTTTACTCGCCATTACTTCATAAAAATAATACGGGAATATATAAGTGGAAAAAATTGCTTTTGTCATGAAGCTCATTCCAGGTAATGAAGCAGAATATAAAAAACGCCATGATGAGATTTGGCCTGAACTAGTGTTAGCTCTAAAAGAAGCTGGTGTATCAGATTATTCAATATTTTTAGACACACCTTCCAGTCAGTTATTTGCAGTTCTCAAACGCACTATTCCTAACAGTATGGATGATTTACCTTTAACGCCGGTCGTTCAAAGATGGTGGGCAATGATGGCAGATATCATGGAAACTAACACTGATAATTCGCCTAAGGTAACAGAAATCAATCAAGTATTTCATCTCGATTAAGCTAGGCCATCATGAAAAAGTACTCAACTTTATTTCACTCTGCTCTCATAACGCTCACGTTATGTTTTAGTTATGCAACTCAAGCAGTACAAAAAACCGCTGCGCAAGAAAAACATACACAGCACTATCATTTTAACGCACTCACCGATTTTACCAAATGGGATGTAGGCGATATTCCTTACTATAAGGATAGACGCAATCAAGCATTAGGTATTGATGCACGAACCCTTGAATATCGAGGTCTATTTGCAACTGCCACAAAAGAATTTACTGGCAAATATGCGACATATGATATTACGATTACAATCATGACAGAAGAGGATGGTGAACCGACCTATCGATTACTAGTAAATAACGAGATCGTTGACACCTATCGAGCACCTTACTTAGGTAAGGGGTCGGCTAGTGATCTGCAGCCGCATAAACATACGTGGCAGAATATTAAACTCGCCCCTGGTGACACAATAGGCATAGCATCCAACGCACATACTAACGGCGAAATACCAGAACATGGAGGAACGGCTTGGGCAAGAGGCAGATGGCAAAGCCTTAATATAAGTCCGGCTGTGAAGCGCAACGCTATTCTCGCTGACTTTAAACCACATAGCGACTTATTTTTAGCGCAATTTGACATCAAACCTGACGTTGATGATATTCACTCTATTGCCGCATTGGGTTCAATGCTAGCCCATCCAGATTTTAATAACATTAATTATGTTGCAGTGACTGGCACTTATGGCAAACAAGAAGGTAGCTATGTCAATGCTAATCCACTGATGACTAACGCCTTTGGCCGCGAAAACTTGCGTTGGTTCGATGCACGTAAGGATATGACAAATGCAGTCCTCAGCATTCGCGACAGAGCGCGTGCAGTCCTTATGCAAGGTGGCAAAGTTTGGGTGCAAGAGGCCGGACAATCTGATTTTACCGCTAAGTGGTTGTATGCGCTTAGTGACAGCGGTGTGCATGATGTACTGATTAAAAACAACATCATCGTTGTGCAACACAGTGCATGGAATGAAAAACACACTACTCCAGAAGCATTGAGCTTTGTCAAAGACAAGGCAACTTACCAAGCTATCACCGATGGCAATAAACCTAAAAAGGTATACAACCAAAAAAATCGCAGAGGCCCGCTAACCCCTATGTATATTGACGCACATTCGCGTTGGTTAAATAGTGCTACTGATAAGCGTAACTCACGGCAGGAAGCGCGCGCTCTATGGCAACAAGCGCAGCTGCTAATTGAGCAACAAAATTTCACTGCAAAATATTCAGTCATCCCTAAAGGGGGAGTCGATTTTTCAGATACCGTTGCTGCATGGTGGATATTTAACCTTGGTCAACCGGTTGTATCAGTACATGCGTTTTGGCAGAAGTATGTTACTGATGTCGTAATAGACTTTATTCAGCCGCCACAAGGTCGTTTAGCTATAGTGATTGACGGCAACTCACCTGACCCTGACGATATTGGGGCTACGCCTGTCATGCTGGCATTACTCAAACAATCAAAGCTTACGGAACGATTAGTACATTTGTCACATTCTTGCGACTTAAATCCATTCAAGAACAAAGGTCGTCAAATCAATGCTACTGATGAAGCACGTCGCCAAGAGGTACTACACACACTTAGCGCAAAAGGTATACAGCTTTTTGGCCCGTTTAATAATTTGCGTGACTATTACAATTGTCGTGTAGACAAAGTGAGGGCTCGCGACGATTTGATCGATGCTATTAATGGATCCACATCACAAGACCCACTGTGGATTATCGAAGCCGGTGAACCAGATTTAATTGGCTATGCCCTTGACCAAGCTGACCCTAAGCGAATTCAGCACGTACATGTGGTATCACATCACCCAGCCAATGATCACAGCGGCGATTTTTTTACCTGGCAACAGATATTAGATTTTGGCGTGACTGAGCATCAAATTGGCGATCAAAATGTGGCTTTACAAACTCCGATGTATCATTGGGACTGGGCTAAAAAACACGAGTTTGCGGGCTATCAACTAATTTGGGACATGCTCGCTTATGCGGAACAAGACGGTGTAGTCCCCTTTCAAACCAATAAATTTGATATCTCTGATGCAGGAATGATTTATTGGTGGATTACCGGTGCAGATGAAGGCGGTAATAACTTTGCGTCACCGGGCGATGTAAAACGGATATTATTAAAGGGTTATGAATAAACTTAACTTAATCATCATTATGGCATTTTCTCACTTGGGATATGCCAGTGAGTTACAGGTGTATCAGGATATTTCTGCCCCACTTAGCCAACCAAGCTATATTGAGCGTAATGGCACAGTTGTGATTGAAGCAGAACATTTTGCGACACAACATCAAACGCAACTTCGTCGCTGGTTTCGCTTTGCCAAAACATCATTGCAACACCCATTTGCTGATAGCGATTCGCTACATTACAGTGATACTAGTAATGGTCAATACATTGAACTACTACCTGATACACGAACAAATCATTATGAGCCATTGATCGTTGGCGAAAACTTTTCTAATACTCCAGGAGAACTCGCGGTATTATCGTATCCTGTCTGGTTTGTAACGCCCGGCACTTATTATGTGTGGGGACGGGCCTACAGCACCGGCTCTGAAGATAACGGATTACATGTTGGTCTAAATGGTACATGGCCTCAATCAGGACGAAGAATGCAGTGGTGTAAAGGGAAACATCACTGGACTTGGTCATCCGCCCAGCGCATTAAAGACAATCATTGTGGAGTACCACAAACCATTTCATTAAACATCGATACTCCAGGTCTACATACGGTAAACATATCAATGCGTGAAGATGGCGTAGAATTAGATAAACTCATTCTCACTTCTAATGCTGAGTTTATACCGTCGGGGAAGTCTTTACCGCCAACCATTTTGACAGAAACGGCATATCCAGTGAAAAACATACTAAAAAATATCGAATCCTACACACGGATTTTTTGGGCCGATATAGATTTTTCGTCTACATCAATAGATAACCAAATAACTGCCAATACTGACATGGTCAAAACTACAATAAGTCGCCGTGATGCAGGGAAACGAGTTATTTCATTAGTCACATTAGGTCAACCTGGACTCAAGGTTAATTATACCATTGCAGTCAATGGCGAGCCCATCGGTACATTTGAGCAAACTAATTCCGTTACAGTCGGACAGGAGTATACGCATCGCACTGCTCCTGTTAATTTAAAAAAAGGCGATGTAATCAGTGTGGGCACCCAAGCTATACCTCACAGCAAGCAAACTCTTGCAGATTCTAATACCAGACAACCACTGTGGCGCGCAGTGGTATTAAGCAGGAACTAAACTTATGAAAATTTCGAGTCATCGACTTAAACACCACATCTTCACAAGCCTGAGCGCAATTGTTTTGCTTGGCCTTACCGGGTGTGGTGTAAATTCTACCGCGTCTACTGCAGCTGAAGTGCGAGCAGATACCGCGCAAACTGCCGCAACCGAGCGTCCAAATATTTTATTTATTTTGGCCGATGATCACCGTTGGGACATGCTTGGCAAATATCACCCAATTGTCAAAACACCCAACCTAGATACCCTTGCCAACAACGGCACGGTATTTAAAAATGCATTTGTTACCACGCCAATATGTGCAACTAGCCGGGTCAGTATTCTCACCGGATTAACCGAACGCACCCATGATTACACCTTTCAACAGCCGACCACTGGCGTGGTCGAATCAGCTAACATGTATCCCAACTTGATGCGTCAAGATGGTTATGAAACAGCCTTTGTTGGCAAATATGAAATGCGTATTGCTGGAGACAATGCCGAACGCTTTGACTATTTTAAACCCTTGCTACAAGCCCGTACCGAAATATATGAGGGCAATGAACTTCCACAAACCTATTACATTGCTGAACTCGCCAACGATTTTATCGAACAATCTTCACAAAACGATAAACCTTGGACCATGTCAGTGAACTTTTGGAATCCTCACGCTCACGACTTTGATACGCAAGACCAGTTTCACTACCCTGAAGAATTTGCAGGTATGTACGATGATGTCGTCATTCCAACTGCTCGCTTATCGGATGATGAGGTTTATGACGCATTACCTGAGTTCTTAAAACGCTCAGTAGCACGTGACCGTTGGAAATTTCGCTTTGCAACCCCTGAAATGTACCAAAAAATGGTTAAACGCTACTATCGAGCTATCAGCAGCGTAGACAAAGCTGTGGGTATGATTTACGACAAGCTAGAAGCAGTAGGACAAGCCGATAATACCGTCATCATCTATATGGGCGATAATGGCTTTACGCTAAACGAGCGACAGCTTGCTGGCAAATGGTTCGGCTGGGATGAGGCCTTGCGTGTACCGTTAATTATTTATGATCCGCGTGTCAAAGCTTCTGCAGGTAATGAGATCAACGAGTTCGCGTTAAACATTGATATCCCTTCTACCATTTTAGCGCTCGCAGGCACCGAAACACCAGAGAGTTATCAAGGTGAAAGTCTGTTACCACTTCTTTATCAGAGCGCTGATTCTCAGTGGCGTAACGAATTCTTTTTTGAGCACATGTATCAACCCTCTCGGGTATACATTCCGCCAACGGTGGGTATACGCACAAACAAATGGAAATATGTCGATTTTTACAAAAACGGCTATGAGCAGCTTTACGATCTCGAAAATGATGCCGGTGAGGAATTTAACCTCATTGACAATCCGCAATATCGTGACACAGTACAACAATTAAGTGCCAAAGTAGACGACTACATAGCGCTATATGAAAGTCAACGCAGCAAAGAAGTCAAAAGCCGCAAGTCCTTTATCAACGTTCGGCACGCCGATAGCACCTCGACACAAGGAACAAATGATGAATAGACGTGATGTTCTAAAAATGGCCACAGCAGTGACCGGTATGGGTCTAATTGCGCCACTCTCCGCTGCACTGTTAGCACAGCAAGAATTAACCTTAGCTAATGGGATGCTTGGTAGTGACAAACCTCAGTATTTTAGCCAAGAACAACTTGGCTTGATCAGCTTAGTCATGGATACAATTTTGCCACGTACAAATTCCCCGTCTGCCTCAGATGTGAATACCCATCTGATTATGGATAACATGTTTGCTCAAGTGTTTAAACCGGCTTACAAGGAAACCTTTCAACAACGCTTTTCAGCATTTCAAAAGCTGTTAATGGCGCAAAATTTTGTATTAGCGAATCCCGCGCACAAGCTCGCATTACTGCAACAGCTAGAAAGCAGTAAACCGGAGCAACGCACAGCGGCATATCAGGCGTATTTTGATATCAAACAGCAAACAATTAGTTACTACCTCAAAACCGAAGAGATTAGCAAAAAGCACCTTAACTACTTACCGATACCAGGCATATACGTACCATGTATCAAAGTATCTGAAGTAAACAACATAGCATGGGCGATTTAAAGATGCAGATTCAATATGATGCAATAGTCATTGGTTCAGGGATTTCTGGCGGCTACAGTGCCATGGAGCTATGCAAAAAAGGCTACAAAACATTAATGCTTGAACGTGGGCGCATGGTCGAACACGGTGATTATCCAACCGCACACCTTGACACTTGGGACATGCCCAATCAAGGGAAAGTCAGTCGCAAAGAAGTTGAAGAACATTACTTTAAACAAAACCGTCTTGGATGGTGGGTCAACGAAGATGTCAAACCCTTCATCAATAAAGATGATGAATACCCGTATGATGAAGATGAACGCTTTGACTGGATCCGTGGGCATCACGTTGGTGGACGCTCCGTTATGTGGGGTAGACACTGTCCACGCTGGAGTGATTATGATTTTGATGCCAATAGACGTGATGGTATAGCTGTAGATTGGCCGATTCGCTACAAGGACATCGAATCATGGTATGATTACGTCGAGACCTTTGTTGGTGTTGCTGGGCAAGCTGAAGGGCTAAAACAAGCGCCAGATGGGAGGTTTATTGCGCCGTTTCCCTTGAACTGTGTCGAGCGCAAAATGCGCGCAGCAGTGCGAGAAAAATACCCAAATCGCGTGGTAACTCCGTGTCGCACCGCTAACCTCAGTGAATATAATCCAGAAGTACATTTGGGCACGCGTGGCCAGTGTTTAGCTCGGAATCGATGTAAACGAGGCTGTCCTTTTGGCGCTTTTTTCAGCACTCAGTCGGCAACCCTTCCGGTGGCGCGTGAGACCGGTAATTTGACCCTTAAATCGGATGCGATTGTCATGGAAATCGTATACGACGAACGCCTCAAAAAAGCGACTGGTGTCATGGTAAAAGATGCCAATACTGGCGAAGTAACCACGTATTATGCGCGTCTCATATTTTGTAACGCCAGTACCGTAGGTACAGCAGCAATTTTGCTTAATAGCCGCTCTGAAACCTTCCCTAATGGTTTAGGGAACTCTAGTGGCGAACTCGGTCATAACTTAATGGATCACCATTACGGTATGGGAGCATCAGGGATCCTAGAGGGCTATGAAGAAGAGTATTACAAAGGCAGACGTCCAAAAGGCTTCTTTATACCGCCGTTCACCAACATTGATGAAAAAACCAAACAAGGCGAATACCTGCGTAATTTCAGCTATCAAGGTGGTGCAAGTCGAATGAATAATGTACCAGAGGGTATGATTGGGTCAGCTCTGAAAGCTGAAATATTTAAACCTGGGAAATGGCGAATCAACATGGAATGTTTTGGTGAGATCTTGCCCTATCACGAAAACAAGATGTATTTGAACTTTGATAAACGTGACAAACACGGGATGCCTATCATTACTTTTGATGCTAAATTACGCGAAAATGAAATTAAAATGCGTGAACATGGCGTCAAGTGTGCCATCGAAATGCTCGAAGCGGCGGGGTGTACAAATATCAGAGGTCGCAATAATGTCACTGCAGTCGGTGCCTGTATCCATGAGATGGGCACTGCCCGCATGGGACACGACCCTAAATCCAGTGTACTTAATCGCTGGAATCAAATGCACGATGTTCCAAATGTATTTGTGACCGACGGTGCTTGTATGACGAGCGCCGGCACGCAAAACCCAAGTTTGACTTACATGGCGTTAGCCGCACGTGCAGTTGATTATGCGGATAAACAAATCAAAGCTAATAAACTATGAAAACTATCCTATAGAACTATCACGGTAATAGATTTACACAACCTTTACACTGCAATAAATATAACCTATTTAAAAAAGTGCTAGAATATTGACTATAATCTGGCACTTTGAGTATATGGAACTAAAATGAAAGCAATGATCAAAATAGTCACTTCTACATTTTTGACTATTTACGCTACATCTGCATTAAGCGCTGATATTTTTTATGCCGATAAACAGTTTACGCAGCACAATTATGCAAAAGCACTATCTGCTTACAAAAAAGCGACTGAAGTAGGTAACCCGCATGCATATTACCAACTTGGCAGCATGTATTTACAAGGCTTAGGTACTGAAGCTAACATTTTAGATAGTATAGCGTTCTACTCTTTAGCTGCTGAACAAGACTTTTATAAAGCACAAATGATTTTAGACCAAATTATTAGTGAATTACCTATTGAGTCTCATCCAAAAATCTTATTATTTATTGAAGAAATTAGTCAAAAATATAGTTATAGCAAGATTCGGGCTAAATATTTTCCTGTCATTAAAATCTCCTTGTTAGATGATAAAATCATGTTTGATGGTAAAGATTCATTGCAAACAGTATTTCACCCAGAAGATATTGATTTAGAAAGTCTCGAAACGAGTAATTCAGCGTCTTTTAGTTTGGACGATGAAGATTCAGATTTTGGCGGTGTTGATGACCCCTTTGGCACAATATTAACACAACAAACGACGCCCTTTCTTATCATTGATCATGACATAAAAAAAGATGGTTCGATTCACAATGTAAACGATGTCCAAAAGTTTGGGTTACATATGAATTTACTAAATGAATTCAAACTTTTTCCATTGCCTAAGCCTGAATTTCAGAATCAACCTACTGAATTTCCTAGTCGTTCTTATTTAGGAGCTGCTTCATTTAGTAAGTTCACTATGTTACGTGAAAATGAAAGAATGTACCGTACCATCGTCAAAAAGAAGCAATTCTTTGCTAAACAGAATACGTTAAATGATCAGTTTAATCTCGCTATGCTATTGTTGAATTTTCCATGGTTAGGTCAAGACGAATATGATGCAGAAAGCATTCTATTAAATCTTGCTGAGCAGGGACACTCTCCAGCGATGTATGAGTATGGAATGAAATTATATCGTGAACAAAGAAAACTAGACCAAGCAATTGACTGGATATCAGAAGCAAGTAAATATGGTCTTTCCAGAGCAGAGTATCGATTAGGCACCATCCTAGAATCTAGTCCATGGGTAGAAAATGACGAAAAAAAGGCGCTTTTTTGGTATTCATCGGCTTTTGAAAAAAACAACACCTCAGCAGGTATGAGAGCGACGAGATTATTACTTAACGCTGCAGAACCATCATTGCATAATGTTGACCGGGCAATTGAGTTTCTTGAACGACTAGAAGAAACTGAGTTAAATAACCCTGAATTTTATTTTTTAAAAGCCTTAGTACATAGAAAGGATAAATATAGAGATATAAGTCTAACAGTGAAATATCTAAGAGATGCCATTTTTAAAGCTCAGATAGCAAACTGGGAAACTAATGATTGGGAAGAGTTATTAAATCGAATAACTCAAGGTACTATTTATGTTACAGATGAGAACTAACAAGGTTAAACGTTAGCTCTCATCTAATAATAAAAGTTATAAAGTCACTTCTATTTGATAGCGCCCTGGTCCAATGTTTTGCATTTCACTCATATACGTCTCTTGTCCATTAAGTTTAAGTATATGTGAGTCTAATATTGGTAAGATAATTGTTGCTGTAGTATTTTTTGGTATCGTAACTTTTAAACTCAATGTTGAATTCAATAATGTCCAGTCAACACTTACCTTACCTTGAGGGGTGTTATACGAACCGCTGGCGCTTTTTAGTTGCTCTCCAAATTGAGGTTCGATACTAATACTTTTAAAACCTGGCGTGATAGGCTTTATTCCAAGTATGCCTTCATAGAACCATCTAGATACAGTACCATAAGCGTAGTGATTTAAAGAGTTCATACCCTCAGGATTAAAGCCATCCTTTATTGTATAGCTATTCCACCGTTCCCAAGTAGTCGTTGCACCATTATTTATAGAGTAAAACCATGAAGGATAAGTCTCTTTAAAAAGTAAATCATAAATAATATCGCTTCGACCAGCTTCTTGTAAAACTTGTGTTAGTAGTGGTGTACCTAAGAACCCAGTACGCAGATGATTATCTGCTAGTTCAATTAAGTCAATTAATTTATCTACAGCTAACGCTCTTTTCTCTTTTGGAAACAAGTCGTAAGCAAGTCCTAATAAGTAGGTTGTTTGCGTAGGTTTTGCTGAAAGTAAGTTCAATTCATTATCAAAAAAAGTCGTTAAAAACGCGGTTTTAATATTTTGATGTAATTTCTGCAAACGACTAATGTCAGCTTCTTTACCAAGTACTTTAGCAGTGTTAAGAGTTAATGCTACAGAATGCGCAAAGTAGGCAGTACCAATCAAACTAAAATTAGTATCTCCACGGTTTGCACCCTGTCCATCTTCTGATGCAGGTGCTGAGTAAGGCTGTAACCAATCGCCAAAGGTCGTCATATTAGAAACATACCCTTGGCTTTTCTTTTGGTGATACCCGACCCATCCTAGCATCATCTCATAATTATCTGTCAGGACTGTTTCATCCCCAGTCATCATGTAAAGTTCCCAAGGAATAATTGTGACCGCATCACCCCAACCTGATGATGCAAAATTAATCCACTCAACAAATGGAACATATAAAGGGATTTTACCGTCATCCCCTTGCTCTTCTCTAATACTTTGCAACCACGCTGACCAAAAGCCATATACATCCGCCATATACATTGAAGGAGTGACAAAAACTTGTGCATCACCAGTCCACCCTAACCGTTCATCACGTTGTGGACAATCTAACGGAATATCATAAAAATTACTGCGTAGGCCCCACGTAATATTCTTGCTTAACTTGTTTAACTTTGGATGAGAACTCGAGAAATTAGCATGAATATTCACATCCGAATGCTGTATCTGTGCAGTTGCCCAGTCCTTAGTAGGTTGCTTAGTTTGATCATAGCCAGATATTTCTATGTAACGATATCCATGATAAGTAAATGTCGGTTCATATTCGACAACACCATTTTCACTGGGCATAAAATGGTTAATTGATTTAGCACTACGATAGTTATCAGTATAAAATTCACCTTTATGCAAGGCCTCAGCATAGCGAACCGTAACCTCTTGACCTACTACAACAGGGATCGATAACCTTGGAACACCGACCATATTTTGACCAAAATCAAATATGACCTTACCTTCATTAACCGAGACGATTTCATATACTTGCATTTGTTCTGTAACACGTATTGGTGCGTGTCGTTTTGGTAATATTTGAATATCATCTGTTAACGGTTCAATAATAGATGTCGCCCAGTGAGACGCATCAAAATCACTCGTATTCCAACCTTTAATTTCTTTGCCTTGGTCATATTTCTCACCGTCATAAATACTTGCGAATCGGATTGGACCATCTTGGCTAACTTGCCAACTATCATCAGATACAACGGTTTGTTTTGAGTCATCGGTAAATGTGATTTCTAGCTGTGTCAATAAACGAGCAGGTACTTGATGCTCCGTATCTAAAAATTTATACACACGGGTTGAATACCACCCCCCAGCTAAACTTGCACCAAGTACATTTTCTCCTTGTGTTAACATTGATGTCACGTCATACGTTAATGACTCAATACGGGTATCATATGGAGTCCAACCAGGGAGCATCACATCGTTAGGTGCTACTTCCTGACCGTTGAGATAAGGTTTAAAAATACCTTTAGCACTAATGTATAAGCGAGCATGTTTAATTGGTTTATTAATAATAAAAGGTTTTCGTAAGTATTGAGGTGTAGCTAGATTGGACTGATTAGGCGAAATGTCATTACTATTTTTCGTTGTATCAGGATGTCCTATCCACTGCCCTAACCAATCCGCATTGCTTAATAAACCTAATTCTATTGATGCGGGCTTACTCCAATTTGACACTTGCTCTTGTTCGTCCCAAAAACGTACTCGCCAATAAACTTTTTGTCTAGTATTTAACGGGCTACCTTCATATCGAACCCAACTAGTTTGTTCGCTTTGCACCTTTAGCGTATCCCAATAATCAGGCACAGTATTAAACAATAAAATATCGCTAGCCACTTGAATTTGATAAGCAGTTTGCGATTGAGCTAGAGCTCTGTCATCTATTTTCCATGAAAAACGAGGTTGTGATTCATAATATCCTAAAGGATTTTCAAAACCTTCACCTACAATTAAGTTTACTGGGGCATCAGCTAAAGCTCGGTTTGTTAAATGTTGGCTATCATAAATGTCAGAACAAGCTACCATTGACAGAGACGCTATACTCAGACTGATAACTAGTATTGTGAAATTGGATTTTATTTTTGATAACATATATCACTCTTAACTAGATTACTAAAAACTATCACACCATCCTGCATTAAAATCAAAGCAAAAACAATCATAATAAGTCAATAATTATCATGCCTATTTATCCGATAAAAGTTTTACCTATCAGAAAATAACTTCTTTCACAGAACCTGAAACGAATGAAGGGGTAGAAAAAGATACAGCTAATGTTAAGGGATGTTACAACCTGAATTGTTGCAATAATTAAACTGATTAAGTATCAATCGTAGAACAGAAACTTGATAAAGTCTGATCTAATTGTGGGAATCATCAATAAGTAGATTTTTTCTTATTGATGACTAAATTAATAATGATTCTTTGTATGAGTCAACCTGAGGAAACACAATAGCAAGTTCTTCATCGGTGAATCCCCAATGCTGCTGTAAAATACTGCCAATCCATCCAAACGTATTGGTTGTCGGCATTAAATCTCGATTTTCATATAACTGTTCGTCAGCTAATCCTGGCCATTGACCTTTTACCATCCCTCCTTTCAGGCTTCCTCCAGCTAAAAACATAGCATTACCGGTTCCATGATCGGTTCCTTTTGTACCGTTTTCTCGGGCAGTACGTCCAAATTCAGTGGCAACAATCACCACTGTATTAGACCATTGCTCTCCCAGACCTTTTCTCAGTACGTCAATTCCAGTATCCAATTCAGCTAATTTTTGATTTAATCGACTCGCTTGTTGATTATGCGTATCCCAGCCGCCTAGCTCTAACATAGCACAATCCACATTATCCGAAGATGTCAGTAACTTAGCGCAATCCTTAGCAAGGTCTTCGAACTTACCCAACCTACCTTTTTTATTACCTTTCGAATTAACTATCCCTTTTAAAGCGAGTCCCTTGTTCAGATGCATCGATAGCAATTCATCATCTTGATATAGTTTTTCCAAAGCTAAGTAAATATCGTTATCCGCATCATTAAGACGAGAAGGAAACCACGTATTGACTTTAGAACTGCTTCTTAAGCTGATAGGAACAGCTCTTGAAATAGATAACGCTTTTTTATGTTTCACATCAATGGCTCTTGCTAACCATCCACTATCATGGTCAATTATCCCTTTACCACTTTCTAAAAAGTCTTGACCATCAAAATGTGAACGTCGTTGATATCCCGAAGACACAGCAACCACAGGTATAAGCTGTTTTGTTTTAAATAAACCATGCATATTTGACATTGCAGGATGTAAACTAAATCCCCTATCTAGAGGTAAGACTGGAGACGTAAAGCTTTGAGACAAACTAGGTCGTAATGTCGGATAGTGTTTATCAAAGCTTGGTATCACGGTATGTAATGAATCCAAAGCCCCACGTAATACTATCCATACAATTTTCGGTGATGATGCAGGAGTGTTAATAAGCATACTCGCTGACGCTATGCCAGGAAAAGAGAGAGCTGCTATGCCTGTACTCGCTAACTGAATAAACTGACGACGGGTATAACCGTTATTAGTTGTATTTGACATGGATTATCTCCGCAAAAATTCGGGGCTAAGGAATAATAGTGCAAGCGCCTGATGGCGGCTCTCAGCACGAATAACAGATAAATAAGTTGGATGATTGGGTATTAATCCTAATGTGTTATTCATCAGATTCTCTGCGTTAACATTTTTTAATGTACCAGTAAGCCTGTAGATCCAATCTATTCTAGACACTAATGCATTTGCACCTAACCAATCATCTATTTTATCACTATACCCAGCTGGCGTTCCCGCTTTAAAAGGTTGCTGACCGAGCATGCGGATCCCTGATAACAATATATTATCTTTTACCAATTCAGTGCCTAAGCTTCGGTAAGTAGAAATAATAAATTCACGAGGTGTTTTAAATTTTTGTGGCGATATTAACCAAGCATACTCAGATTCAAACATACTATGCATCACTGCTTTGATACTACCATTTGTCGCCTTCCAAGCATTATGCATCGAGACCAATAGTTTATCATCTGGTGTTTCACTCACGAAATGACATGCAATTTTACGGCAAATATGCGCGATGGTTTGTGGATGATTAGCAAGTGCAGACAACATCATCTGACCTTGCGCAATACCAGTTTGAGAATATCGCTTACCTAATAGTGTTCGTGTACCGGGTTCATGTGCATTTTTTCTAAATCTAAAGCCTGCGGAATCATCATTGGTTGATTTATCAATGCTCCAGCCACTGATCCCTTTAGCCAGCTCAATGACATCGGTTTGTTGATATCCCCCATTTACACCCAACGTATGCAGTTCTAATATTTCCCTGGCGAGGTTTTCGTTTAACCCCTTGGATTGGCGCTTTTTAGATATCTTAGAATTTGGGCCTACCGATTGTTCATTATTAAGATAAATAATCATAGCAGGATGCTGTTCGACAGCTAAAAGCATATCTTCAAATGTACCTAATAAATTACTTGCTATTGCCTCTCTTTCTAAAGTCGGTGCTAAGCCAGTCATTAGACGACCGGTTGCTGAAACACTGAAATGATTAGAAAAGAAATCGAGTAAACGCCAACTGACACTATGAGGGGATTTAATGGCTCGTTTTAATGAGGCTAAAGAAAGTTGGCGAACCGTTTTTCGGGCTTGCTCTTTGTTAAACATCGCTTTACTAGAAGCGTTTGTAGAATCTTCTTGGAGTAGCTTTCTATACTCTCTATAGCGCTCATGCTCGGCTATCATAAATGACGAATGTGGCAAGCCATCATCAAATGTCACAGGCTGAAGTTGTTGTTTTACCCATATAACAGGGTCCAATGTAGCATGCTGAAGATCATTAGCAATAGCACCATAACCGAAACGATTAACTGCAATATTTGCCAATGACCAGCCTGTATTTTTTCCACTTAACATTATTTATTCAACTAAATGATTTACTCTACTCAAATATAGATTACGTCTAAATTTGTAAGAATAACATTTAATTTACATATCTTTACATTTTAAATATCAAAGATTTGTGGAACGAACAAAAGGGCGAGATGATGATTGATCTTCTGTTGGAAAATCATTTGGTACTGGAATGGATACTGTACCAGTAGCAACCCATTGTACACCTCTTAAAAAGGTAGTGATAAACCCAACACTTTCATATGATTCTGATTGATGACCTAGCGTAGTATGAAAAATTCGACCTTGCCCATATGTTAGTACCATTAATGCTGGTTCATGTTTACCAGTACCTCCTTGTGATACTGGACATAGTGAAGAAGCTATAACAGTCATATTTATTGCAGGACCACGTAAATTACCATAACATTCATCTTTAGTATGCATCCAAACATTAGGTAAACCAGCTAAAATAGGATGCTCGTTACGAGTCTTAATTTGAAACTCATGTTTATTACCATGAGCTCCCCCTGGGCCTTTCGAAAAATCAGTGACTAAACCACCTTCTTCAGAGAAATAAACGTAAGGTCCACTTTTTTCATCACGACCTCCCCAGCCACCAAGGCCTGTCATTTCATTATATGCTTTCCAATTTGGGAAGCTATTATTCGCAGAATGAATTGAAACAAACCCTCCCCCATTTCGCATATATTCTTCAAATGAGCGCTGAACATTAATCGGCCAATCCGCTGCATTGTAACCAAAATTAGATATCACAACATCGTATTCGTTAAAAATGGGATTAAATGTAAAGTCCGTTTGTGGTTTAGGTAAGTGTTGATAATCATCAGGCGTATAAGGTGCTAAATAAGATTGTTCTTCTTCACCACGCCATAATAGTCTTGTGCGGTAAACATCAACAGAAAATAAATTAGAAGACTCTAAATATTGTTTTAACATCACCGTACTTTTAGGCCAAACAGTATGATGGTTTTGACCATCAACTATCAAAACTTTTATTGGTAAAGGTTGTTGAGAAGAGGAAACTATTTTATTTTTTATAGTATTTGGAGGATTAGAAACTGAGCATGCTGTTAAAAATATTATTAAGATAAAAAATAAATGAAATTTCATAAAAACCTACCAACTAAAACATTAATACAATAAAAAAAAATAGGCACATATAGTGCCTATTTTGATTGACTGAGCTTATTGCCATTTCGACATTTCAGATGCAGCTAGCAATACCGCACCAGTTCCATATAACTGAGAATCGGTCTTTTTAACCGGGTCTGGTGACTTACCAACATGTTGTACCCAATTAACTCGACCATCACCGCTAATGGCTCGTTGAATTGCCCGCCAACCATCCTCGACAATCTTTTTAGATTCAGTATCATCTAAAATTCCATTGTTTACACCCCAAGCTAAACCATAAGTAATAAAGCCAGTACCACTAATTTCAGGTGTTTTAACTTTATTAGGATCCATCAAGGAAGCTGGCCAATAGCCATCTGCTGTTTGTAATTTTAATAAAGCAGCAGCATTTTTCTTATATAATTCAATGTAACGTGGACGTGATGGATGATCATCTGGTAAATCATTAATAATTAAAGGCAGGGCAGCAAAAACCCATCCATTACCACGGCCCCAGAAAACAGGCTCACCATTGTCACTTTTCATATCAAAATAACGGCTATCACGAAAAAATAAGCCATACTTATCAGAGAATAAATAATCAGCTGCGGCCCAAAACTCTTTATCAGCATATTCAAAATATTTAGGATCGCCAGTCGCATTGGATAACTTCAACCAGGTTCTTGGTGCCATAAATAATGCATCTGCCCAACACCAGCGAAGTTGACAATTACCTTCATTATGCAATTTACCAGACCCACTTGCGGTACTATCAAGCATTTCCAACCCAACATTAGGCTGGTTAGCTAAAATCCAGTCAAAATGTTCTTGGGTCGGACCATATGCTGCTTTATTTCCGGTTTGCTCAGTTAACCAGAGATAAGTTTGGCCAATGGTATGGTCATCTGCGTGATAAGGGCGATCTGTTAATAAACCGTACTCTTCTTCTGCAGCCATTTTTTCAAGGTGAGCTAAGAATTCAGGATTTTTAGATATGCCCGTCCACTCAGTTAAACCGATATAAAAAGCCGCTTGGATCCAAAATTTGGCATTTTCAGATTTAGCACGATGTGACTCAGGTATATAATTTAAATTACCTAACTGTTCAATTTGCCAGGCTCCTGCACGCGTTGCAATATCATAAGCAGAATTCCGAATTTCTTCTGCAGATATCGCTTGACTGTAAGATTGCGTAGCTACTTCTTTTACATCAGCCACGGCTGATGTAGATTGTGTATTTACTTCATCGTTACCTGAACAACCAGTTAAGGCGATACTTAATGCCAATGCAGAAAGACTAAAGCCTCTTTTCTTTTTATACATGATACTTCCTCTGATAATTTTTAAATAAGCTATTTGATTTTAGACACGAACACAGAACTGTCTTTTTCGAGCGTTGCATCTTGTAATAATCGTCCAAGCGGACCATTGTCACCCACAAGGTAAATTTTTCTATGTGGTGTTAACCTAGAACGTTCTGCTACGATTAAGCGGGCATCTGGATGAGAGTTTTCAATCAACGATGAAACTGCAAAGGTTGAACTAGGTCGTCTTAATAATTCATCTTTTTTAGAGAAGGATTTACCACCATTATCACTTACCCAACGTGTAATTGTAGCGTCCGTACCATCATTATCTGAAAGTATAAATTCAATATTTGAGGAAGAACTCACAGTAAAGTCCCCACGAGACTCCCCTGATATTTTTCCATTAACTGTTGTTGGTTGCGACCAATCACTGCCATTCCATCGTAGGTGGTGAGTTAATTTTGGCCCACCTGTTTTTTTACCAAGATCGACACCATAATTAGTAGCAATATGAGGATGACCCTCAGAATCTAGTTTAACAGACCCGTTAAATGTCCACATATCGCCAGTACTTGCAGCTAACGTTTTCTGCTCTGCCTCTTCTCGATTCAATGGCATATTTAATAAATCACCTTGAACGTTTGTCCACTCACCTGTTTGTGTATTAAATGACATAAAGTGCGCATCATGACGTTCTGTCGTATGACCTCGACCACTAGGTTCCGCTCTTCCATCCCAACATAAATGATAATCAAAACCAACAATTATATTATTACCCTCACCTTTCACAGCCCAGGCATACCAGCTATCAACAGCATCTAAATCCGTACGTCTTTTATGCTTTAAGAAAGAGACAGGGGCATCATAAGTTCTGCCATTATCGGTTGATTTTTGATAAACCCAGTCACTTCTATGCGCACCGTGACGATAGAATAGATAAATATCACCATTATCCATCTTAATAGCTTGATTATATGTACCGAATACTGAAATATTATCTACTTCATCCCATTCAGTAATATCTAATGGACGTTTAGATATTGAATTTTTATTGGCACCATGATGTATGTTACCTAAAGTATTGGTCCCATGATGCTTATCACCACCATGACCACCGTAATAAACATGAATATAACCATCGTCATCGATTAGTAATGTTGGTTTACCATGATTATCAAATTTTGTTCTACCCTCACGACGACCTAATTCACTCGTGCCAGCACGGAAAGGTCCTAACCACTCACCCGTCTTATGGTTATAAGATGCAATATATGGGTCTTCAAATGGACCTTGATAAGATACATAAGTAATTCCTTTATGGTAAATACCAGCAGGATTTTGAACAATTGCTAATGAATTTCCTGTACCGTTATCAGCAAAATAATCAACGTTTGCAGTTTGAATACCTGTGCAAGCAGAAATAATGTATAACAAAGTAAGTGAAGTAATTATTGTTATAATTTTTTTATGTGACTGACGTAACTTTTTAAAACCACTCATATTTAATAGAGCCCTATTGAGAATTATATTAAGGGGCCCTTGGACATTGATAAGCATGACAAACCTAACAATACCAAGGGTTAAACACACTCTTATTTTTATTTATATGTTTCAAACATATCTAAAAATTCTTTAGCTATTTTCTTTTCTTTCAATACCAAATTATTTGACTCATTTGGGTCAATAGAAATATTATAAAGCTCTAAATCAGCATCAAATCCATAACGAACAGCTTTCCAATCACCCCTGCGTGCTGCTTGAAAAGTATCACCTATGATACCTGAATTTGGATCACCAACTTGTTTCGAAAACTCCCAATACAATGTACGCTCAGGCATTTCAATTGGGCTATCATTTAAGATTGATTTAATTGATACACCATTAGTGCGAACACGTGGTACCAAATCTAAATTTACTCCTGCAATGTCCGCAAGGGTTGGTAAAACATCTGCAAACGTCCAAGGAGTTTGATCAACACGACCTTGTTTAATTTGTTCAGGCCAATGCAGGATCATTGGTACGTGAATACCACCATCATATAAATCACGCTTTTGTCCTTTGTAAGGTGCTGCAGCATCAAAAAACTCAGGATCCGCACCGCCCTCGTCGTGAGGACCATTATCAGATGTAAAAATAATAATAGTATTGTCTAATTGACCCGTTTTTTTAAGAGTATCTATTAATTGACCAACATAATCGTCTAATGCCGTAACCATACCTGCAAGCACCGCATTAGGACGTTCAATTGGCTCTGGGTAATACCATGC
>Ga0209771_1000026_pt1:65000-74528 | contig 74528 bp, 73 predicted proteins | sample SaaInl59LU_5_DNA_FD_184639 | JGI IMG/M metagenome (GOLD analysis project Ga0209771, IMG submission 184639) | Marine microbial communities from expanding oxygen minimum zones in the Saanich Inlet - ESP_59LU_5_DNA (SPAdes) (version 2) | ecosystem: Environmental > Aquatic > Marine >... | reverse complement strand
ATTGACTAGAGGATATCAGGAAGTCTAAAAAGCGGCAAGTATGTATGGGAACAGGTTTGCAAACTATAGCTCTTCAATAAAACTTTCATATATAGAAAAGATCGATAGAAAAGACATCTTGTGATAATACAAGCATCGCGGTACTATATACAACAGTAATTAATAATTAAACATAAGCTTATATAGGAGACTTAAGATCATGGCTGTTCCAAAGAAACGTGTATCAAAAACAAAAACAAGCAAACGTAAAGCCGTATGGAAAAATGAGGCTGCTAAAGAAGCACAAAAAGCAATCTCAACGGCAAAATCAGTTTTAAAAGAATTATTAGATTCACAAAACTAACAATCTATAAAAAGTAATGGTACAACAAAATACCCAAACATCATTAAAAGTATTTCTGAGTACATACCTTTTTATCATGTTCGGCTTACCTTTATTTGCGCTATTAGCGAAAGCAAATGAAACTTTCCCGACCGAGTTTTTACAAAAAGCCTTCGAACCAACGGCACTATCTGCATATTCAATCACATTATCGACTGCTTTTATCGCAGCCGTTATAAATGGTTTTTTTGGGCTATTAGTCGCATGGGTATTAGTCCGTTTTGATTTTCCAGGTAAAAGTTGGATTGACGCGGCAATTGATTTACCATTTGCATTGCCAACCGCAGTGGCGGGTTTAACCTTGACAACAGTCTATAGTGATCAAAGTTTTCTTGGATCAGCATTAAATTCAATTGGAATTGAAGTTGTTTTTAACCGTACTGGAGTTGGATTAGCTATGGTTTTCGTTTCATTCCCTTTTGTTGTTCGTAGTGTTCAACCTATTCTTCAAGAATTACAAAGTGATATTGAAGAAGCTGCTTGGTCGCTTGGAGCTTCATCTATCGAAACTTTTTTTAAGATTGTCTTGCCGACTGTTGTACCCTCGTTGTTAACAGGTATGACGCTAGCGTTTTCACGCGCTATCGGTGAATACGGATCAATTGTTATTGTTGCATCTAATATTCCTTATCGTGACCTTGTCGCTTCAGTACTTATTTTCCAATCGTTGGAACAATATGATAAAAACGGAGCGACGATATACGGAACAGTTATTCTGTGTATTTCATTAGTATTGTTGCTAACAATTAATAGTTTACAAAATATCCGCAAAATAAACGAATAATTAGTTTTAACTAATCAGAACTTCATGACAGTTAGTTCCCAATTACAGACCTTTTTACTGGGTTTGCAAGGTATTAACGAGCCGGATATTGGCTCATCCATTTTGAAATTTTTAAAAATATTTGGTGAACTAGTAAGCCAGCCTTTGTTATACGTCTTTTCATTCCAATGGTTAAACGATTTATTATACCGTGTTAACACATTACCAGGTACCTCGGTTAGTGCTAGTAACCCCGCTTATATGTCTCTGAATGCGGCCAACATGTTTCAAGAACATTTAGCAACCCCCTGGGCTTCCAGTCCAGGACTAGCGGGTTTTTGGAGCGGTTTATTTCTATGTATACCCCTAAGTATTAGCCATTTATATAGTTGTCGTGAATCTCTAACTAATAATACCCGATTAGGGTTCATTGCGCTATATAGTACTGTAATTGGATCAGCAGCGTATCATTGGTACATTTCAAGCCCTCTCGCTGGCTGGTTTAGTCAGTTCAAATTCGGTACATTCCTATACCTATTAACTTTGGCTACACTCATAGTAGTTGTTTATCAAAGTATAGAACTTAAAGCGGCAAGATTAAGTAATCTGGGCACGATATCTTTTGCCGAGACAGGAAATTGGCGTCGTCATGTTGCATTACCTTTTGCATTATCATGGATGGAACAAATAATTTGTTTTCCGTATATTTCCTCTATCGGAGATCCGATGCAAAATGTATGGGATCTGCACAATGCCAGTATAGGAACCATACTAGTATATGGTGTTAGTTTACTTCTAGGTATTACATTAGGTGTTTACATCTTTTCTTATGGTTTGCAATTTGTAAGTCAGATACTTTGGAATATCTTACGTGTTAATCCGCGACTGTGGCGCGAACGAATCAATACAAGTTTTAGCATCGGTATTCTTATTCTGACTTTTGCTTCAGTTCCCTACTACACACTTGACTATTTAATGACATCAAGTATTGGTCTACATAGTAGTGAAAATATAATAAACGAAAACGCCCAACGATTCTACCAAAAAATAAAAAGTAATCCACGTGAACTGTTAAATTTAGAAAAAATGGATTATGAGTCGTATGATACATTACCTACACGTATCATAGCTGCACCAGAAGAGTTAGATTATCGTGGTGAAAAAGATGTGGAAAATAGATTTCAGCGTCAAGCCGAAATGGCGAATGAGCAAGCTAAAAACTTTATTCGAACAATATTTCAAAAATTAAATATTGATATGGTTGCGAAACCTAGTCTTAGTGAGCTTGGATCGACTAACGCATCGACAACGTCTTCAGCGGTAGATGTACAAACCCCAAAAACGTTTACTAGTAGTCGTCGTTGGAAGCAGTTAAATAAATTTGATTTAACTTCATCCGGCAATCCTGAAGAGTCACGACTTCAAACAACAGTAACACAATCTGGATTCATGGATAATTCAATGATGTTACCGATCGAAGGAATCCAAGCGAAGATTAAAAGTCGTTACTACGATAATCCTCTGTACCGTACTCTATTGAAGGGAGACATCGCCTTGTTCTTACTTAATCAGCCGAAAGACCATTTTGTTAATACGACCGATTTAACAACAATTATTGAGCGACAAAAATCATTAAAAGATTATAGTAATTCAATGCGTAAATATCGACGTTTACCCGCGTATAAAGAATTTAATAAATTTTTTGACGGATCTAAAAGTTTCTCAAACAAATTGACAAGTCACCAAGCAAAAGGAAGCTTGCGTACGGTTCGTCGTTTATTCCGCTTAGATTTAAAACCAGGTACTAATCAATTACGTGACAAAACCCTTCGTTACGATCAACCGTTATATACGACTAAAGATCCGCAAGCGATTCAGACTAAACTAATTCATGAAGACTTATCAATCGGTTCCACATTAACAAATTATAATCTTAGTGATTACCACCCGGTCCCTTTATATGCAGGTTGGGACAGTGATGAACACAAGTTTGTATTAACGAACCGCTATTTATCACCTTATTTATCTACTTCTACTTGGGCGAGTTCAAATACGTACGAGATTAAAAAAACAAATGATTATAATGTTGTTACATATCCACTTGAAACAAAATCCGAATTAGTACGTGAGATGCAAGAACCTGATGCGGAACTCCGTGTTAAGCGTGCCCGATTACGAAACGTATTAGCGGTGCCTCGTATTACAAAAAAATATGATTCCACAAAACGTACAATGGATGCGGCTGAGGATACTATTCCCTACTATGCAACTTTAAAAGAAGTAGTATCAAAAATATATCCTCCGGCACGTGGTGTCTTTATATACAAACCCTAAAGACTCATTACTCGATAGTTGAGTTGTTTAAAAGCTTAACTGTCAAACCTAAAATGGGTTGCGTCATTGATTTAGTCGACTAAACACTAACAATATACAAACTACCCGTTAATTTATGGAAATCACTTTAATTAATATTTCGTTTGCTTCGCTATTTTTAAACCTAATAACGAACTGGACAACTTTTTTTGCTCAATCTAAACTTAAAAGCTCAGAATATATATTTGTAGGAAATATATTAGCTACAGTACTTTTAAGCTGTAGTATACTGAATCGCTGGTATGTTTCTGGGCATTTTCCACTGAGTAATTTATACGAATCATTACTGTTCTTAACATTTGTACTTCAAGTTGTTCTTTTTGGGTTACAATATACCACTAAAAATATTCTATTTGGTGTTATCATCAGTCCAGTTATTTTGTTTGTCCAAGCTTTTGCTAGTTTTTCATTACCAACTGATATGCAAGCGGTTAGCGCATTAGTACCCTCTTTGCAATCCAACTGGTTAGTAATGCATGTAACAATTATGATTATTAGCTATGGCGCGTTATTAATTGGTTGTATACTCGCGATCACTTTATTAATTCTAGATTTTGTAGATGACTCAAAAAAAACTAATGTTAAACAAACACAAACAAATCAAATCATTGAATCGTTGGACGATTTAAGTTACCGAATTCTACTACTAGGTTTTCCATGTTTGACGCTGGGTATTTTATCAGGGGCTATTTGGGCAAATGAGACTTGGGGATCCTACTGGAATTGGGACCCAAAAGAGACCTGGGCGTTGATAACGTGGTTTACCTTTGCCTCATACTTTCATGTTAGATTCATCCGTGGCTGGCGTGGAGTGAAAAGTGCAAAAGTAGCAGCTGTTGGTTTCGTTGTAATATGGATTTGTTATTTAGGTGTTAATCTACTTGGAAAAGGCCTACATAGCTACGGCTGGTGGTCATAACCATAACCTTTAGTATCTATTTGCTTGCCAAAAAAAGCTAATTGATCTATAATAAATGAAGATCATATTTGGAAATGGGCTTGTAGCTCAGTGGACTAGAGCACGTGGCTACGAACCACGGTGTCAGGGGTTCGAATCCCTTCCTGCCCAGTTTCCTTATTTAAAAAATATAAAAACCTCAAACTTATGGACTCAAACCCTCGAGTTGTCGTAGTTACTTCCGGTAAAGGAGGAGTTGGGAAAACGACCGCGACAGCGAATTTAGGAATGTCAATTGCGCGGCTAGGATATCGGATTGCATTATTAGATGCGGATATCGGGCTACGTAACTTAGATTTATTACTCGGCTTAGAAAACCGTGTTTTATATACTGGTGTGGAGGTTATTGAAGGACAATGTAGGTTAGACCAAGCTTTGATTCGTGATAAACGTTGGAAGAATCTTTCATTATTAGCGATTTCGAAAAATCGTCAGCGCTATAATATAACGCGTAATGATATGACTAACCTAATCGACTCATTAAAAGAACTAGGTTTTCAATTTATTTTAATTGACTGTCCAGCAGGTATCGATATTGGATTTGTAAATGCAATTGCGTCAGCTACTGAAGCCGTGGTTGTAACCACACCTGAGATTACATCCATACGTGATGCCGATCGAGTTGCAGGTCTGTTAGAAGCAAATGGTATCTACAATACACAATTGATCGTTAACCGTGTTCGGGCAGATATGATTCAACAAAACGATATGATGTCCGTTAAAGACGTACAAGAAATGTTAGGAATTCCTCTGTTAGGAGCGATCCCTGAAGATACTGAAGTAATTATTTCAACAAACCGTGGTGAACCGCTTGTATTGCGTCGTAAATTGACGTTATCGGGAATTGCATTTGAAAATGCAGCTCGTCGACTAATAGGTAAAGATGAGTTTCTTATTGATTTAGACACACCTTATAAAGGCGTGCTACAACGCGTCCAGGACTTTATTCTCGGTGAGAAGGATATCAGTCAGTAATAACTCGACTTCGGGATTACTAACACGTAATCCCTTGGTTTATATCTCCCCAGATAGGATTTGAACCTATGACCAATCGATTAACAGTCGATTGCTCTACCACTGAGCTACTGAGGATTTTATTTACGTATGCTCCCTTATTCTAATGTGTTTTTTTAGTTTTGTCAATTTATAATTTAGCTGCCAACTTTAAATGCATCCATAAATAAACCAAGATAGATTCCAATTTTAATCCAGTTTAGTAATAAAATACCGGAATGTTTAACGCGGGCAGTATATGTAATACTCGTTATAAATTCACCAACAAAAATAATACTAGCAAAAATAAAACCATCCCACGGAATCAATAAACGTAATGAGGGTAGAAAGGTACCGAATAAATTACCAATAATAATTCCGAAGAATATACTTAAAAGGAATTCGATGAGCCGATTGCGGATCAGTAATGTTTTTTTTACAAAATTCAATAGAATCTTGTCCAAATTACTATTCAGGTTAGATTTTGTCATGTCGATTAAATAAATACTTCCTCTGTTTTAGAAGTGTGAGTTGTGATCACAAGATCACAACTCGTAATTAACGAAACGTTAGTACGCTAATCCCATACTTCTCGTAGTTTCAGATCCTAAGTATACACGTACACTTAAAAAGTCTGTTGGACATGCTGATTCGCAACGTTTGCAACCAACACAATCCTCGGTTCTTGGCGCTGAAGCGATTTGGTTAGCTTTACAGCCATCCCAAGGTACCATTTCAAGAACATCCGTAGGACAAGCACGTACACATTGTGTACAACCGATACATGTACTGTAAATTTTTACTGTATGAGACATAATTAAATAAAGTGTAATAAATTCGTTTGAAGATTGCCGTTTATAATCATGTTATCACAAGATGTCTTTTCTATCGATCTTTTCTATATATGAAAGTTTTATTGAAGAGCTATAGTTTGCAAACCTGTTCCCATACATACTTGCCGCTTTTTAGACTTCCTGATATCCTCTAGTCAATAACAGTAACTTTTTTTACATCTTGCCTGCTTAGCTCAGTTGGTAGAGCATCCGTCTCATACGCGGAGTGTCACTAGTTCGAATCTTGTAGCAGGCATATATGAAAACCAAGTTATTTGCATGCTATTCATATTCATGGTATCCTACTCAATTAGGTATCACTCTAGAAAAAGTCTTGATGACTCAGGGGGATGTAGTTTAATTGGTTAGAGCACCGCCCTGTCACGGCGGAAGTCGCGGGTTCGAGTCCCGTCATCCTCGCCAAGGAGAGGTGGTAGAGTGGTCGAATACGTTGGTTTTGAAAACCAATGATCATGCAAGTGGTCCGTGGGTTCGAATCCCACCCTCTCCGACCTTTACAGTGTAAATAAATACGCGGGTGTAGCTCAGTGGTAGAGCGCAACCTTGCCAAGGTTGATGTCGCGCGTTCGAATCGCGTCACCCGCTCTTTCTTCTATACTATTTTAAAATAGTATGCTTTCTTGGTGGAATTGGTAGACACGCTGGTTTTAGGAACCAGTGCCTTCGGCATGAGGGTTCGAGTCCCTCAGAAAGCAATCGTTATAAAAATGGATAAAGGATTAAAAACCTTTTTCCATAATTTGCTAAACTATTGAAGTTAATTGAAATGTTGCTCTGTTGAGTCCTTCTCAACTACAATGAGAATAAAATATATCAAATTTGTTATATACATATGTATTCTTTCTTCTAGACAATCGTCTTGTTAAAAGAATTAATATTTTAATTAAAACTAAAGGAGTTTCTCATGGAAGTAAATATTCTAGGTCTAATTGCAACTGCTCTTTTTATTATTATTCCAACGTCGTTTTTATTAATTTTATTTGTTAAAACAGAAAGTGCGAAATAATCGTTTCCATTTTTGTTAGTTAAAATACCATTCTTAAGGAATGGTGTTTTATATGAAAAAATGTCCTTCTTAATGAGATTTAAGTTATTAAGTTTCAGAAAATAATCTTCGCATACGTCTGACCCTATTAAGATATAAGCTTGAGGAGAGGGGGGCTGGGTTGACATATGTTCAGGAGATCTGTATTCTATTCCTCGGATGGATGTTCAAATACAACTAAAAAAAATACCATGGAGAGTTTGATCCTGGCTCAGGATGAACGCTGGCGGCATGCCTAACACATGCAAGTCGAACGATCTTAACCTCGGTTAAGATAGTGGCGCACGGGTGAGTAACGCGTAAGAATCAACCCTGAGGAGGGGGATAACAGTTGGAAACGACTGCTAATACCCCATATGCTGAGGAGTGAAACGACTTCGGTCGGCCTTGGGACGAGCTTGCGTCTGATTAGCTAGTTGGTGGGGTAATTGCCCACCAAGGCGACGATCAGTAACTGGTCTGAGAGGATGATCAGTCACACTGGAACTGAGACACGGTCCAGACTCCTACGGGAGGCAGCAGTGAGGAATATTCCGCAATGGGCGAAAGCCTGACGGAGCAATGCCGCGTGAAGGATGAAGGCCTGTGGGTCGTAAACTTCTTTTCTCAGAGAAGATTTAAGACGGTATCTGAGGAATAAGCATCGGCTAACTCCGTGCCAGCAGCCGCGGTAATACGGAGGATGCAAGCGTTATCCGGAATGATTGGGCGTAAAGCGTCTGTAGGTGGCCTATTAAGTCCGCTGTCAAATCCCAGGGCTCAACCTTGGACCGGCAGTAGATACTAATAGGCTTGAGTTGGGTAGAGGCTGAGGGAATTCCCAGTGTAGCGGTGAAATGCGTAGATATTGGGAAGAACACCAAGGGCGAAAGCACTCAGCTGGGCCTTGACTGACACTCAGAGACGAAAGCTAGGGTAGCGAACGGGATTAGATACCCCGGTAGTCCTAGCCGTAAACGATGGATACTAATTACTGGGTCTCTTTCGAGATACAGTGATGTAGCTAACGCGTTAAGTATCCCGCCTGGGGAGTATGCTCGCAAGGGTGAAACTCAAAGGAATTGACGGGGGCCCGCACAAGCGGTGGAGCATGTGGTTTAATTCGATGCAACGCGAAGAACCTTACCAGGGCTTGACATGCCACTCTCTTTGAGAGGAATCCTTGAAAGAGGATGTAGGACACAGGTGGTGCATGGCTGTCGTCAGCTCGTGTCGTGAGATGTTGGGTTAAGTCCCGCAACGAGCGCAACCCTCATTTTTAGTTGCCGTTTACGGGAATCTAAAAAGACTGCCGGTGATAAGTCGGAGGAAGGTGGGGATGACGTCAAGTCAGCATGCCCCTTACGCCCTGGGCTACACACGTGCTACAATGGTCGGGACAATGAGATGCAATCCTGCGAAGGGGAGCCAACCTCAAAAACCCGATCTTAGTTCAGATTGCAGGCTGCAACTCGCCTGCATGAAGCCGGAATCGCTAGTAATCGCTGGTCAGCTATACAGCGGTGAATCCGTTCCCGGGCCTTGTACACACCGCCCGTCACACCATGGAAGCTGGCTACGCCCAAAGTCGTTACCCTAACCTTCGGGAGGGGGGCGCCTAAGGTGGAGCTAGTAACTAGGGTGAAGTCGTAACAAGGTAGCCGTACTGGAAGGTGCGGCTGGATCACCTCCTTTTTAAGGATTTAAACGTCCAAATAAGTTCCTCTAGATTTTGAGACAAAAAGGCTTAAGCCCGCCTGGGCTATTAGCTCAGTTGGTTAGAGCGCACCCCTGATAAGGGTGAGGTCACTGGTTCGAGTCCAGTATAGCCCAAGCACTCGAAATCAAAATTAGAGCGAACAAAATATTCTTAATCTTGCCCTCGGGGGTATAGCTCAGTTGGTAGAGCGCTGCCTTTGCAAGGCAGATGTCAGCGGTTCGAGTCCGCTTATCTCCACCACCTCGAAACTAACTTGTTTTTGAGGAAGGCAATGATTTTGAATTTGAATGGTCAAATGACCAAAAGATTACGGAGGATACCTAGGCATGCAGAGCCGATGAAGGGCGCGGAAACCAGCGAAATGCTTCGGGGAGTTGGAAACAAACTTTGATCCGGAGATTCCCGAATAGGACAACCTTTAATACTCTTATCTGAATTCATAGGATAAGTAGAGACAACCT
>Ga0209771_1000026_pt1:0-62500 | contig 74528 bp, 73 predicted proteins | sample SaaInl59LU_5_DNA_FD_184639 | JGI IMG/M metagenome (GOLD analysis project Ga0209771, IMG submission 184639) | Marine microbial communities from expanding oxygen minimum zones in the Saanich Inlet - ESP_59LU_5_DNA (SPAdes) (version 2) | ecosystem: Environmental > Aquatic > Marine >... | reverse complement strand
AGCCTTCCTTAGTACGAGAGGACCGGGAAGGGCATACCAAGGGTGTACCAGTTCTCGTTCCAACGGGAAACGCTGGGTAGCTATGTATGAAGCGGATAACTACTGAAAGCATCTAAGTAGGAAGCCCACCTCAAGATGAGTGCTCTCTATCAGGTCACGGGAAGACAATCCGTTCATAGGTGTCAGGTGTAAGATCAGTAATGATTTAGCCGAGACATGCTAATAGACCGATCGATTTTGACCATTCAATACTATTAAGTCGATTTGATCTAGGAAACTAGATCAATCGTTCTGGTGTTCTTGTTATTATGGAACCACGCCAATCCATCTCGAACTTGGCTGTGAAACGTAATAAGGGCGATGATACTACGTGGGGGACTGCGTGGGAAAGCAGCTTAATGCCAGAGCATTTAAAAATGCAAATAAATACTTACTCAGGTTCATGAACCTGAGTAAGCAATCTAAAAGTATTACGATATTAATATATCGTGCAATTAGAGCTCATATTAAAATAGTTTTTGGTTTGAAGCTACTTGGTCTACTAGACCATATTCTTTAGCTTCTTTAGCCGATAAAAACTGGTCACGATCTAAGTCACGCGAGATTCGCTTTAAAGGTTGAGATGTCTTTTCAGCATAGATACGCCCAATCTGCTTGCGAATACGAATAACTTCTTCTGATTCAGCTAATACTTCCGATGCTTGACCTTGACTACCACCCTCTGGTTGGTGGATCATAATACGTGAGTGCGGTAAAGCAATACGTTTACCACGATCACCACCTGCAAGGATAAATGAAGCCATTGAAGCTGCAGTACCAACACAAACGGTACTTACACCACATTTGACATAGTTCATTGTATCGTATACAGCAATTCCACAGGTAACAGAACCACCTGGTGAATTAATATATACGAAAACATCTTTACCAGCTTCTTCAGCATTTAAATATAGCAAAATTCCAATTAATTGATTAGCAAGCTCATCATCGAGTTGCTGGCATAAGAATAATAAACGTTCACGATATAAACGGTTGTACAGATCTACCCATTGGGCAGACGACTCACCAGGTAAACGGAACGGGACTTTAGGAACACCGATTGGCATAAGATTTAAAAAGTTTATTGAAAAATAAGAGCCCTTTCAATTGAAAGGGCCCTTACCGATTGAGTTAACAATCACAACTTAAAAAGAATTAAGCGTTTACTGAAGGAGCTTCAGCAGCAGCTAAGTCTAATGGGAAGTTGTGAGCGTTTCTTTCGTGCATAACTTCGATACCTAAGTTAGCGCGGTTAAGAATGTCAGCCCAAGTGTTGATTACGCGACCTTGAGAGTCTAGAACTGATTGGTTGAAGTTGAAACCGTTTAAGTTGAATGCCATAGTTGAAATACCTAAAGCAGTGAACCAAATACCTACAACTGGCCAAGCAGCTAAGAAGAAGTGTAATGAACGAGAGTTGTTGAATGAAGCGTATTGGAAGATTAAACGACCAAAGTAACCGTGTGCAGCTACGATGTTGTAAGTTTCTTCTTCTTGACCAAATTTGTAACCTTCGTTAGTAGATTCGTTTTCAGTAGTTTCACGGATTAGAGATGAAGTTACTAAAGAACCGTGCATAGCTGAGAATAATGAACCACCAAATACACCAGCAACACCTAACATGTGGAATGGGTGCATTAAGATGTTGTGTTCAGCTTGGAATACGATCATGAAGTTGAAAGTACCAGAAATACCTAGAGGCATACCGTCAGAGAATGAACCTTGACCGATTGGGTAGATTAGGAATACTGCGAATGCAGCAGCTACTGGAGCTGAGTAAGCAACAGCGATCCATGGACGCATACCTAAACGGAAAGAAAGTTCCCACTCACGACCCATGTAACAACAAACACCTAAAAGGAAGTGACATACGATTAGTTGGTAAGGACCACCGTTGTATAACCACTCGTCTAATGATGCAGCTTCCCAAATTGGGTAGAAGTGTAAACCAATTGCGTTAGAAGTTGGAATGATTGAACCAGAAATAATGTTGTTTCCGTATAATAATGAACCTGAAACAGCTTCACGGATACCGTCAATATCTACTGGAGGAGCAGCTACGAATCCAATGATGAATACAGTAGTTGCAGTTAATAATAATGGGAACATACAAACACCGAACCAACCGATGTATAAACGGTTTTCAGTTGAAGTAACCCATGCAGCGAAACGAGCCCATAGGCTTGCGTTTTCACGTCTTTCTAGAATAGCAGTCATAATAATCTCTCTTATTTAAATTTTTTGGAAGTTAATTTTTCCACAGATATTCTTTATATGAATGTCCTGTTGAGTTAATTTAAACATACTTTTACAAACCCGTCAACTCTATAACTAAGATTTAATTATAAAAGTATTTACAAGTTATACTTTTAGGAGCGGAGAGAGAGGGATTCGAACCCTCGGTAATCTTACGACTACGACACATTAGCAATGTGCTCCCTTCGGCCACTCGGGCACCTCTCCATGATCTTTTAAATTACTTACTATGAACGTATCCACAGTAAGTAATTTAAAAACCAATAGATTGTTAAGAACTACGCTTTAAATACTTCTTTGTATTCAGCGATGGCTGCTTTTAACATTTCTGTTGCTTCTGGTGATAATGCATTTGTTTTTTCAACATCTGCAGCATAGCCAGCTTTATTTGTAGCTAAGTATTTACGGAATCCTACTAAGAATGTACGGATATCGCTAACTGCTACAGAATCTAGGAAACCATTAGTACCTGCGTAGATTGTTGCTACTTGGTCTGCTACTGATAGTGGTGCACCTTGTGCTTGTTTCAGTAGTTCACGTAAACGTGATCCACGAGCTAATTGGTTTTGTGTTGCTTGGTCTAAATCAGATGCGAATTGTGAGAATGCTTCTAATTCTGCGAATTGTGCTAATTCTAGTTTTAATTTACCTGCTACGGCTTTCATCGCTTTGATCTGTGCTGCTGAACCTACACGTGATACAGAAATACCTACGTTGATAGCTGGGCGAAGACCTGAGTTGAATAAGTCGGCTGATAAGAAAATTTGACCATCCGTAATCGAAATTACGTTTGTTGGAATATATGCGGAAACGTCACCTTCTTGTGTCTCTACAACTGGTAGTGCTGTCATACTTCCTGCACCTAATGCATCACTTAGTTTTGCTGCACGTTCTAGTAGACGTGAGTGTAAGTAGAATACATCACCTGGGTATGCTTCACGTCCTGGTGGACGACGGAGTAATAATGACATTTCACGGTAAGCTTGTGCTTGTTTCGTTAAGTCATCATAGATAATTAATGTTGCACGACCTGTGTACATGAAGAATTCTGCTAGTGCAGCACCTGTGTACGGAGCTAAGTACTGTAACGTAGCTGGTGAGTCCGCTGTAGCAGATACGATGATCGTGTAATCCATCGCGTTATTATCTGTAAGTACATTAACTACTTGAGCGATCGATGAAGCTTTTTGACCAATTGCAACGTAAACACAAACAACATCTTTACCTTTCTGGTTAAGAATAGTGTCTACTGCAATCGCAGTTTTACCTGTTTGACGGTCACCAATGATTAGCTCACGTTGACCACGTCCAATTGGAATCATTGAGTCGATAGCCAAGATACCAGTTTGTAACGGCTCGTGTACAGATCGACGAGAGATAATACCCGGTGCCATTGATTCGATTAGACGGTTTTCTGATGTTTGGATGTCACCTTTGCCGTCAATTGGTACTGCTAATGCGTTTACAACACGACCTAGGTATTTTTCACCTACAGGTACTTGTGCAATTTTACCAGTTGCACGCACTGAGCTTCCTTCTTGAATACCACGACCTTCACCCATTAATACTGCACCTACGTTTTTTGTTTCAAGGTTTAGCGCAATACCAACTGTGCCATCTGCGAATTCTAAAAGTTCACCTGACATTACTTTTTCTAATCCATAGATACGTGCGATACCGTCACCTACTTGGAATACAGTACCAACATTAACAACTTTAACCTCTTGGTTGTATTGTTCAATTTGTTGGCGAATAATACTACTAATTTCATCCGGTCTGATTTTAACCATTTCGACTAAGCCTTATAGTTTCTTAATAATACAATATGGAAATTAGTAATTGAGCGTTGAAAAGATGAGTCTGAACGACGTTGCTTCGCAATACGTTCTTCAACTTGCGTTAAGGCAAGTTTTACAACTTGTTGTGATAACTTTTGTAAAGCTGTCTGCTGTTGTAGTTGAATAACTTCTTGTTTTGTAAGTTCTAATCGTTTTGTATCTTCTTCTGTCTGCTTCAAAATCTGCATTTTTTCAGTTTCTGAAGTAACAACACTCTGTTTACGAATCTCCTCTGCTTTACTCTTTGCAGCTACGAGAGCTTGTTTTGCTTCTTCAAGTTGAGCTTGTGCATCTTTTGCTTTTTGCTCAGCTTCTTGCATTGTACTTAGAATTGCTTCTTTACGGTTAGCTAGAAGAGAACGTAATGCATCACCCCCAAACGTAACAACAACACCTACAACAACTGTCAAGTTAATGATGTTTGTTTCAAGAATGTTTGTGTTAATAGCAAAACCGCCTGAATGTGCAAGAGGGAAATGACCTAAAAGGATCATATCCATAAGAGTCTCCTATTTAAAATTGTGTTTCATTATATCTGAACATACTCGTCCTAAAGGTGAGCATAATTCTGAAACATCTTTGTTTTGTTTTTGCGATAACGATATCTAGACAAATACAAAAATATATTTGTCTAGAAATTTTGTTTTTTGCGTAAGATAATTGAAGGGGTTAAAACTTAACCTGCAAATGGGTTTGCAAATAAAAGTACTAACGCAACAACTAAGCCGTAAATAGTTAGTGATTCCATGAATGCGAAACTTAAAAGAAGAGCACCACGAATTTTACCTTCTACTTCAGGTTGACGAGCAATACCTTCAACAGCATAACCTGCTGCAGTTCCTTGACCCATACCTGGACCAATAGTTGCTAGACCTACAGCTAAACCAGCTGCGATTACTGATGCTACAGCGATAATTGGGTTCATTTTTCGTCCTCCAAAATTCTTAGATATTTTTAATTTTTTTCATTTTAAATATTTGAGTCATAGTATACCTGGATCTATAATATTTTTAAATCCTTCAACTCTAACCAGAAGTTGTTTTCCGAGCTGTGGAAAAAAAACTAATTATGAATCTTTGTATAAAAACACTAACGACAATAAATTTGCCGTAAACGTGGGCATTAGTTTGTACAAAAACGGCCTACGCTTATTTAATGATGGTCTTCAACAGCTTCACCGATATATGCACCAGCTAAAGTTGCAAAAACAAGTGCCTGGATTCCACTTGTAAATAGACCTAAAAGCATAATCGGGATTGGCACTACTAATGGTACTAAAGAAATTAGAACGGCTACTACAAGCTCATCTGCAACAATGTTACCGAATAAACGGAAACTTAATGATAGGGGCTTAGTAAAATCTTCTAAAACGTTAATAGGTAGTAGTAATGGTGACGGTGATACGTAACGCTTAAAGTAACCTAAACCTTTCTTTGCAAAACCTGCATAGAAGTATGAAATAGATGTTAATAAAGCTAACGCTACCGTTGTGTTGATATCATTTGTTGGAGCTGCTAATTCACCGTTTGGAATTTCAATTAAACGCCATGGTAATAATGCACCTGACCAGTTTGACACTAAGATAAATAGGAAAATTGTTCCTACATAAGGTACCCATGCCAAGTAGTCATGTTCACCAATCTGAGCTTTCGCTAAATCACGGATGAATTCAGTAATATATTCAGTAAAGTTTTGTACACCTTCCGGAATAGTCTTTAAGTTACTATTCCCTAAGAAGGAAATAACGGCAATAATTGTTAAAACTACTGCTGTTGTCATTAATACTTGTCCGTGAACACTATAGCCACCAACTGACCAGTAGAAGTGTTCACCAATAGAAACTTCAGCTAGGTCAAAAAGAGTATTGTTTGAAAGCATAAAACGTTATGTCTTTTTCGATAAAAATTTGATAAGTAACTAATTTGTTTAGCTACTTGTACTATTATATTAAAGCAGAGTTTAATAAGAGCGGAGTATTATATAAATATATATGTTTACATTTAGATATCTGAGAACGCTATGACTCTATCATACCGAGTGTTTAAATACTTTGGCAAGAATAAAAAATATAGTTTTTCGATTCTTCTAATGGGTGCCTAAATTTAATAGGTATTTGAAAGAGAGTCAGAGTCAATTAACTGATAGCTTTCTCTGACTTTACTTGCTCTCCAGCAGTAATTGCCTGGCTTAAAGTTTTTAGGATAAAATCAATTGATGTTACAGAATCATCATTGGCGGGAATAAAAAGATCCGCTAATTTTGGATCACAATCTGTATCTAGGACAGTAATACTACGTAATCCTAATTTACGGCATTCACGTACGGCATTTAATTCTTCTGTTTGTCCAATAATAACAACAATATCGGGAAGACGGGTCATTTTTTTTAGTCCACCTAAAAAAGTTACTAAACGCTCTTGTTGTTGGCGTTTTAGTGCTGCTTCTTTTTTAGGTAAGCGGGCTAGCTGACCTGAAGCTTCATCTTTTTCATATTGATTTAAAGCATTAATTGAAGTACGAATTGTTTTCCAATTTGTTAGCATGCCCCCTAACCAGCGATGATTAACATAAGCAACATTATCGTGTTGGTTAGCGTAATTTTGAATCAGTTCATCAGCTTGATTTTTTGTTCCAACAAATAAGAATGTTTTTCCTTGTTTTGTTTGCTCAGTCACAAATTCAGAAATCTCGGTCAAATATTTGTGAGTTTGGATTAAATCAATAATATGCACTCCATTACGTTCACCATAGATGTAAGGTGACATTCTTGGGTTCCAACGGCGAGCTTGATGTCCAAAATGCATACCTGCTTGGACCATTTCTGATAATTGAATCATAAGTTAGTAATTTTATAGTGTATTAAAATATCTGTCCGATTTACCGTTCACGCGGGTAAATTATTAATTAACACCATGATAATGAATATTCATTTTTTTATCTATTCATTCAAAGCCGATATTTCATTAATTCCGGCGTTTAAAGAATTTGGTGATGATAAAAATTCACGGAAACCCGTTCCTGCAGGAATTAAATGACCTAAAATAACATTCTCTTTTAAACCTTTTAAGAAGTCAGTTTTACGCTCAACAGCGGCACGTGCTAGAATACGTGTGGTTTCTTGGAAACTAGCCGCTGAAATAAAACTTTTAGTCTCTAACGAAGCCTTAGTAATACCTAGAAGTATCGGTTCATATTTTGCGGGCGCGCCATCCATACCTTGATTAATCAATTCAATGGTCTCCAAGCTTACAAGCTCACCAGGTAAGAATCCTGTTTGACCTCCTGCAATAATTTTTACTTTAGCTGTCATTTGACGAACAATAATTTCTAAGTGCTTATCGGAAATTGTAACACCTTGGCTTTGGTACACCTGTTGAATCCCGTCAACTAAATATTGTTGGATTCCTTGAACACTTCGGCGCACAGCAAGTGAATTTCCCATACGTAGTGAATAGGTTTCATACAACGAATTTAGTTTTTCCGGCATACTATTTGCAATAGGTTCGCCGCCTTTAAACGCCCGTGCTTCAAATAATTCTTCAATTTTTGGAATACCCTGAACAATATCTCCCGTCTGTAATCGACGATAAAAGAAAGTTAATAGAAGACTATCTTGTGCCACAAAATCGTTTTGATTAATACTAAAAATGGCACGTGAAGAAAAGAGCACAGGTCGACCTTTTCGAATGATTAAAATGGTTTTGTTATCTTGATATTTAATTCCAATAACTTGGCCTCCATGTGATAAAGCCGAATTCGTTAAAAATTTTTCATCACTACGAATAAATTTTTTAAATAATAAATTTGTACGTTGATTCAAATGTTTTGAAACCGAAACACAATTGACATGATCCCCTCGTAAAATTAATAGTTCAGGCATCGTCTTATTTGGTCCTTCTTTTTGTTCAAATATAACTTCACCAGTAAACTTATTTAAACTTTGACGTTTAGCAATAATTTCATTTTGAACTACTTGGGTATTTAACTTTTTAGTCCAGTAAATACTAAACGGTTTACGTGTTCTGGTATATTTTTTGTGTAAAACGTCTTGAGTAGTATTGTTCTCTGGAATTAAAAATGGATAAAAATCAAATGTTTGATATTTTGTTTGAGCATAAGACTGATGAAGTATTTTCACTAGTCTCTGCTGACGTATTTTTTTCTCTATTCTTACTGTATCATTATTATCAGTTTTTGAATGTTTTGAGATAACTTGAACCGGAATATAAGTCCCAAAACTTAACGTATTAATATCTAGTTGTAAAACTTGCAACAAAGAAATTTGATAATACAAAGATTGTACTTTACAAATTGTTTGTAACGGGGTTTGTCTATTTATAATTTGCTCGCCGAACAGCGTTTTAAAATCTGAAGTAAACAATGATTTCGTTTTGACATTATGAAATGAATAAGAATTAGCTTTTTCATAAGTATGACTAAGTGAAGTATTTAAAATGTCAATGTTTTTCGAAAATGTAGTCTCGTTCAATTCTTCCAGTAAAAATACATTTGTGTGTGTTAATGTAGTTTTATTTGATAACCATAAACTTTTTGGTTTCGTTTTTTTAAACGTCGAAAAGTGTAGATGGAATTTACTTAATAAATTCATCGGTGTCGATTCAACTGGCTCATAGAAATCACTAAAACGTTCTAAATCTAGTGGTGCACAAACAAGTTTAATTTTGATTTTAATAGAGTTGAAAGTAATATCATCGAGGACTGACTGACCTATATTTACAATACGTAATACCTCGAAATTATTATTTGGACGTTTGCTAATATACGGCCAACCTTTTGTTATTTGAAGTAGTACTGGATTTTGATTTGTAGTTGTTTCATCAAATGAATAAGGAACAGGAGTCGGTAATAGGTGCGGTTTCGTTTTATTTATATTTGAACAAAAGAATATTTGAACAAATCCATTACCATTCGATAAATTTGGTTGCAACTCATTTTGTCGATTTTTAATAGCTACTAATGGTTCTCGACTCGCTAACCAATCGCATGCAACCAACAGTGATTTTTGTGATAGTGAAATATTCTGTGAAAATTGTAACGAAATATTTTGTGATAGAAGACCACTTTCGACTGTATATCCGGATGTTTGACTTATTTGGTTTCGTACAATGATATCCTTAAAAGAGACTAAGGTAGGGTGGCGTTTAATAAGTGGTGACCCCAAATTATTACCGGCATAAATTCCGAAGGGAAGTAGTGATTTTCCCAGTTGATTAATACCTAAATGGTAACGTAACATGATTTTATTTTGGGAATAAATAAATCCGTTAAACTGATTCCAAAGTGCCTGTAAACCAATAGTAGGGAGGGTATTCATTGCATTGTAATACCCGTGTCTCCAACGTATATTGTTCAATGGTATAGCTAATGAAAACTGACGTATTCCTTCATGTGGAACGTTCCACTTTGAATCCCTTTTTTCAATAACGCCCGATTTCATACTAATTAGTGATTGTTCGGATAAAGGAGCATCTTGGATAATAAGATCTCGTGGTCGAACGAAGAAAGGGCCGCCAGATTGGATTGTTCCAGTTAATAGCCAAACGGAACCGAACTGACGTGCAGATTTTAGTTTTTCATTTTGATAACCAAATAAAGCATCTTCAAAAAAAACTTGCCCTTCAATTGGTGCTTTATAAGATTGTTTAGCTTGGATACGTTGATTATTTTGACGAGCTATCGATGTAAATTCAGCTAGAAGTTCTCCCTTCTTCACAACTGTTTCATTTGGGATGAAAAGAATAGAGAATTCCGGGATTTGGATTTTACATGTTTGCTTACTAGTAATAATTTTACATGAGGATGCAGATTTTGTTAAAAAAGCGATTCGCCCATGTGTTGTACGAACTAATTCCCCCGGAATTTGATCATCATAGATTAAGGTACCAGTTTCTTGCGCAGTAATTTGTTCTAGAGTATCACCTGAAAAAACTCCACCGGTGTGGAATGTACGCATTGTTAACTGAGTACCGGGTTCCCCAATGGATTGGGCGGCAATGATACCCACGGCTTCACCTAACGATACCATTTCGTTGTGGGCTAAACTCCACCCGTAACATAATTGGCAAACCGCATCACGCGCAATACATGTAAGTGGTGATCGTACTTGAACATGGATTTTTGTTGAGGACGTTTTCAAGGCCTTACCAATCTTCTGGGCTAATTGTAAATTGACTAATTCATTTCGCTTGGCGATATCAGGAATATCGTTTGCTAATACACGACCAATAATACGATCCTGAATAGCATAAGTAATTTTATTTCCATCAACCATATCATCTACGGTTAGACCATCTTGTGCCCCGCAATCTAAAGCCGAAATCAGAACATGTTGAGCAACATCAACTAATCGACGCGTTAAATAACCCGAATTCGCAGTACGTAAAGCGGTATCAACAATACCTTTTCGAGCCCCGTAACATGAAATTACATATTCAGTTAGTGTTAATCCTTCACGGAAATTACTGGTAATTGGAAAATCAATAATTTGTCCTTGCGGATCAGACATTAACCCACGCATCCCAACCAATTGACGAACCTGAGATAAATTACCACGTGCCCCAGAAAACGCCATCATGTAGACGGGGTTAAGCGTATCTTTATTTCGAAAATTTTTAACAACATCATTTTTTAGACTTTCACTTGTTAAATGCCAAGTATCAATCATGTGCTGAAAACGTTCAATCGAAGTTAAGTCTCCCTGTGCTTCACGTGTCGAATTAATTACAATTTTGGTTTCGGCAGTACGTAAAAGTCTACTTTTAGTTTCCGGTATTAGCAAATCATCAATACTTAACGAAATACCTGCTTTCGTAGCTTGGTGAAAGCCGAGCGTTTTTAGTTCTTCTAAAAGATAAATCGTTTGGTACTCACCATAAGTGATAAAATACCAACTGATTAAATTTTTTAATCGACTTTTATCAAACGACCGATTAAAAAAACTTGGTTTCATCGAGGCTTTATTATCTAATTTCATAATGGTTTGATCCTAGAGTGTTTTTTAGTCTTCCAAGCTTAAACATATTCAGGATTAAAGTTAACACTTTTTTTAATGATATCGTTTAAGAGAATACGTCCAGGAGTAGTACGGATATACTGCCCAATTAATAGTTTTCTTGACGAGTAAATGCGAATAATATCACTGTATATGTAAATTGATTGACCTTGAGTTGTTATTTGGATTTCGATAGGGTTTTGTTTTATCTTGTCGCTTTCGATAGTATTTGTTAATCGACACCAAACAGGAGTTTGAGCGGTTAAATGTCCAACATTATATTCTTTTAGAATATCGTTCGGTTTTGCGAAAAAATGTTGTAAACTTCCTTTTTTTAAAGTTGCTTTTTCTGGAATCGGACTCGTTAAATAATAACAACCAAGAACCATATCTTGACTAGGTATTAAAATCGGTTCCCCAGTAGCGGGGGATAGTAAATTATTACGTGACCACATTAAATTCCATGATTCTGCACGAGCTTGATACGATAATGGTACATGTACCGCCATTTGGTCACCATCAAAATCGGCATTAAATGCGGGACAGACTAAGGGGTGCAAATGTACTGCTCGTCCAGGAACTAGTTTTGGTTGAAACGCTTGAATACCAAGTCGGTGAAGTGTCGGAGCACGATTGAGTAAAACTGGGTGATCACGCATGACATAATTTAAGCAGTTCCAAATTATTGGATCTTGTTTTTGAATTAAGTGTTTTGCACCTAAGATAGTTCGTACTACATTTGTGGAAATAAGTGTATGAATTAAAAATGGTTGAAATAACTCGATTGCCATTTCTTTAGGGATGCCACATTCATGTAATTTTAAACTTGGCCCAACTACAATAACCGAACGACCCGAATAATCTACTCGTTTACCAAGTAAGTTTTGTCTAAAACGTCCTTTTTTACCTTTCAACATATCTGATAGGGATTTTAGGGGGCGATCATTCGAAGCCGTTATCGGGTCAGAGCCGCCTTTACCATTTTCAATAAGTGAATCAACTGCTTCTTGAAGTAGACGTTGTGCATAATTTAATTCATCAGATTGGTTGAATAAGTGCGGCGAACGTTGATGTCGCTTCATTCGATTATTTCTGAAAATAACTTTTTGATAAAGTTTGTTTAAATCAGAAACCGCTACTTGATCCCGGTCTAATTGTACAATTGGGCGTAAATCTGGTGGTAACACCGGTAAAGTTCCTAAAATCATCCATTCAGGTCTTGTTCGAGTACGACGAAATTGACGAATTAGTTTCAATCGTTTTAACATACGTGGTTTTAAAACTAAAAGATACTGTAACCGTTTTTCTTCCAAAACAAAAAAGTTAAAGTTACTTTCTAAATCTTCAATTTCTTCTTGCATTTCAAATAATTCATGACTTACTTGACGCTCTAATCCAACTAAGTCAATACGGCTTAAAAGAGCTAATATTGCTTTTGCTCCGGTTAAAGGTTGAGTATTTAACCGTGTATCATTGAACTGAGTATTCAAAAAAGAATAGCTTCGAATGAGTGTATCACTACTTGTGATTGTCCCATTTGTGTAATATCGAAAAAGACCTTCTTCTTCTTGGGATTCCCAACCAAAACGTTTTGAAAGTCCAGGTAATCCTGGTAATTTAGTATCTAAACTAGTAACGGGTAATTGGTTATTACGGTTATTTGGTTTAGGTAGTTGATTTAAAGAAGCAATTCGCTCCGTACAATAAATAATAGATTCAATTTTTTTACGCGGCATGTCCAGTATAATTGAGAGATAACTCGGAGTTCCTTTTACGTACCAAAGATGGGCTACTGGTGATGCTAATTGAATAAATCCAAGTCGATAACGACGAACACGAGAAGAAATAAAATCAACTTCACATTCTGGACAAAAACGCTGGTTAGGTATTGTTGCCTTCTTACCGCAGGCACATTCAAAATCCTTAACCGGTCCGAAAATTTTTTCACAAAATAAACCACCTGGTTCTGGTCGTAATGTTTTGTAGTTAACTGTTTGTGGATTGGTTACTTGACCTATAATTCTACCATTTGGTAATTTTCGTTCAGCCCATTGGCGAATTTGCTCAGGTGAAGCTAACCCGATGCGGATTGATTCAATCCGTTTAAAATTTTTCATATTATAAAAAATAAAAAGTTTATTTTAATAACTATTTCTCAATTTTATAATTGAGAAAGAGTTATTGGAAATAATTTAAGTGATAGGGATGAATAAAATTACGGTAAACGTAAAATATCAATTTGTTTACGTTCTCCTTTTTCTGTCATTCCATAAACACCAATATCTAAGCATAAAGATTGTAATTCCCGTACTAATACTTTAAACGATTCCGGTGTTCCAAGATGCATAGAAACATTTGTTAAAATGGAGTCCATTACTTGGTGACGTCCTTTCATATCATCTGATTTAACTGTCAAAAGTTCTTGAAGAATATATGCTGATCCAAAACCTTCAATAGCCCATACCTCCATTTCCCCTAAACGTTGACCTCCATGTTTTGATCGACCTCGTAAAGGTTGTTGCGTTACCAACGAATAAGGTCCTGTTGAACGTGCGTGGATTTTATCATCTACTTGGTGCACAAGTTTTAATATATAAGATTTTCCTACAAGAACGTGTTGGTCAAATGGTTCACCAGTACGCCCATCAAATAATTTAACTTTACCTGGATAATTAGGATTAAATAACCAGGTTTTTTTTGTTATTTCACGAGCTTTATAAAGTTTCTCATATACAAGACTACGAGAGGTTTGAGCACCCATAATTTCGTCGAATGGGGTTATTTTGTACTTTTCGTCCAAATAGGAACCAGCTAACCCTAACAACGTTTCATAAACTTGTCCGACGTTCATACGTGAGGGAATGCCTAATGGGTTTAAAACTAAATCTAGTGGTGTGCCATCTGGTAGGTACGGCATATCTTGAGCTGGTAAAATTTGGGAAACAATTCCTTTGTTACCGTGACGTCCTGCCATTTTATCACCGATTTGAATTCTACGTTTTTCGGCTAAGAAAACATCAATACGGACAATATTTTTTTTTAGCGTGCCTTCGTTTGGTGTTAACATTTCACTATAATAATTCCCATCTGAATCAAATAAACGAATATCAACTACTCGGGCAGCCAATCCTTTTGGAACGCGTAACGAAGTGTCTTTTACATTTTTGATTTCTTTACCAACAATATCATATAGTAAACGTTCGTGCGGTGATAATGATTTACGATTTGTAGGAGTAACTTTTCCAACTAAAATGTCTCCTTCCGTAACCCACGAACCTAATTGGATAATACCATTTGGATCTAAAAGTTGCTGTACTCTTGTTGGTAAATCTGGAATTTCACGTGTAAAATATTCTTCGCCGTAACGAGTATCTTTTAATTCAATATTATATTTTTCGACGTGAATAGACGTATATAAGTCATCACTAACTAATCGGTCACTAATTAGAATAGCATCCTCAAAATTGTAGCCTTCCCATGGTACATAACCAACGGTGATGTTTTTTCCTAACGCTAATTCTCCATTTGCACTAGTTGATCCATCAGCTAACACGTCACCTTTCTCAACCCACTGTCCTTCTTTGACAACCGGACGTTCCAAAACATATGTATCTTGATTCGAACGGCTAATTGTCTTTAATGGATATTTTATATATGCAAATCCTGTAGGTTCCGTATTATTCACACAACTATAAATCTCAATCTCATTTGCATTAACCGACGTTACAAATCCGCTTTGATTTGCATTAATAGTATGTCCGGAATCCGCAACTACGCGTCCTTCATAACCAGTACCCACGATAGGTGATTCAGGACATAATAAGGGAACAGCTTGACGTTGCATGTTCGACCCCATTAGTGCCCGGTTAGCATCATCGTGTTCTAGAAATGGGATTAAAGAAGTAGCAACTGAAATCATTTGTAAAGCGGAAATTGCTAAATATTGAATTGAATCCGCCTTGAATGTTGAAAATTGTTGTTTTGTTCGGGCTGGTAATAATTGATCTTCTAAGAAACCAAATTTATCTTTTTGTAAATCTCCAGGTGCTACGACGTAATGTTCTTCTTGATCCGCTCGTAGATAAATTGGCGTAAGTTGTGCTTGTCCATTTATAACTTTTACAAATGGAGTTTCAAGAAAACCATTACCATTCCGTCTCATATAATTTGTTGGGGAATTAACAAGCCCGGCGTTTTGGCCTTCAGGCGTCTCAATCGGACAAATACGGCCATAGTGAGTTGGATGAATACCTCGAATTGCCATACCCGCGGTTTCACGACTTACTCCAGAAGGTCCAAGTGAGGTTAGACGTCTTTTATGAGTAACCTCTGCTAATGGATTAGTTTGATCTAAAAACTGTGATAATTGACTAGAACCAAAAAATTCACGAAAAGCAGCATTGATCGGTTTCGTTGTAACAAGATTATTAAACGTAGGTGGAATTGTTGTTCTTCTTAATCGCTCGCGAATAACCTTTTCGAAACGTGTTAAGCCTAAAGCGAATTGATTTTGAATAAGTTCACCAGATGAACGAATACGGCGATTCTGTAAATGGTCCATATCATCGATATTTGCATTACCTTGATATATTTCTCCAAGTAATTCGATAATTTTTAAAATATCTTCAGAAGTTAATAATCGATGATTAGGATCAATCTGCAGATTAAAACGAGTATTTAAGCGTTCACGCCCTAATAAACCTAAGTCGTAAGTACGCGGGTTTAAAAATTTACGAAAGATAAAACGTTCGCCTAATTCAGGTGTAATTTCGGCTAATTCACGTTTCGGGTGCGTTAAGGCATATAAAGATACTAGTGCCCAATTTCTATTAGAAAGTAAATCATGTTTCGATTGTTTTGATTTTGATGTTAAGCCATCTAATAATAAGGTATTGAATCCTAATTGTAATGCATTTTTAAACCATGGGGCATTATTTAAACGCTGATATAAAACCGTTGTTTGTAATCCCATTGCTTGCAATAATAAAGGAATGGGGATTTTAGGAGTACGTTTCATACATAAAAATGGTCGTCCTTCGGCATCCATTTCAAAACGTAACCAAGTCCCACGTTGACAGATTAAATCAGCGTAAATTTTACGACGACCTTTTGGGTCAATTGTATCTGCATAATAAATACCAGGACTACGTACCATTTGATTAATAATCACTCGTGGTGATCCATTGAGAATGAAATGTCCATACTTATTCATTAATGGGATAGTACCCATTAATACCCATTGAAACTGTGAGTGACCGTTATTTGTGTTTGTCAATTGTCCGGGTATATACAAACGACACGCGTACGTTGTACCATATACGATTGAATCTTTAAGTGTTCCTTCGGGTGGACATAATTTATAATATTGCGGATAAAAAGTTAGTGAGATCCCGGTTTGTTCATTCTTGATCGGGTTGCGTACGTTCACCTCATCAATTAATCCTTTTTGTAAAAACTCTTCGAAGCTACTTCGTTGCATTTCTACTAAATCAGGGGCAAAAAAATCATGTCTTCTTTTCATTTTTATCGTACTCCGAGATGTCTGCTGGGTTATTGGTTGACCTGAATTCTATATGAGGATTTCTTCGGTCCCCTCTAGCTGATTTATTAACTTTATGATATACTCTGAAGTACACGTAAGTAATGGTTAGAGATGACCCATGGCGGCATAGCCAAGCGGTAAGGCCGAGGATTGCAAATCCTTTATCTCCAGTTCGAATCTGGATGCCGCCTATTGTAAATTAAAATATATAGTATTATCAAAAATATGGGCCCAAATCCATCATGTCACAATATGAATAACCATGTCTTGTTCCTTTCCAGGCCTGGGACAGTGTGGCTTTCTTATGTACCTTTTGGTTTTGGGCTTGTATAGAGGTTATCATTTTCAGTATAAAAAAGCAACATTTTTTTCTTAAGCAATGTTGTGTTATGACGGGCGAACGCCCGTCATAACACGTTTGTATACGAGTTTAAAACTAGAATCCGAAATTCCAATTAGTCTAATGGACGCATTGAAAGTACTGGTTCGTTTTCACGGTCAATACCTTTTTCGAAACCTGCAGCAGCGGCACGTGCACGTCCTGCGTGCCATAAGTGTCCTACAAAGAAGAAGAAACCTAGCACGAAGTGTGAACATGCTAACCAACTACGTGGTGATACATAGTTGATAGCGTTAATTTCTGTTGCTACACCACCTACTGAGTTTAATGCACCTAACGGAGCGTGAGTCATGTACTCAGCCGCACGACGTTCTTGCCATGGTTGAATATCATATTTCAGTTTGTTTAAGTCTAAACCGTTTGGTCCACGTAATGGTTCTAGCCATGGACCACGGAAGTCCCAAAAACGCATTGTTTCACCACCAAAAATGATTTCACCTGTTGGAGAACGCATTAAGTATTTACCTAAACCTGTAGGACCTTGTGCTGATGCAATATTTGCACCTAAACGTTGGTCACGAACTAGGAAAGTGAAAGTTTGTGATTGCGATGCTTCAGCACCAGTTGGACCATAGAATTCACTAGGGTATGCTGTGTTGTTGAACCATGCCATACAAACTGCAATGAAACCCATTACTGAGATTGCAGCTAAACTGTATGATAAGTATGCTTCACCAGACCATACAAATGCACGACGAGCCCAACCCCATGGTTTTGTTAAAATGTGCCAGATACCACCAAAGATTAAAGTAGTACCAATCCAAATGTGACCACCAATGATGTCTTCCATGTTGTCTACACTAACGATCCAACCGTCACCACCAAAAGGTGATTTAAGAAGGTAGTTAAAGATAGTACCTGGGTTAAGTGTTGGGTTCGTGATTAAACGAACGTCACCACCACCTGGTGCCCATGAGTCGTAAACACCACCAAAGTACATAGCTTTCCAAACCAGAAGCCATGCACCGAAACCTAGAACAGTTAAATGGATACCTAAGATTGTTGTCATTTTATTTTTATCTTTCCAAACATAACCGAAGAATGGGTAAGATTCTTCTAATGTTTCTGGACCGATTAACGCGTGGTATACACCACCAAAACCTAAAACAGCTGATGAAATTAAGTGTAGAACACCTGATACAAAGTACGGGAATGTGTCTACTACTTCACCACCTGGACCAACACCATAACCTAAAGTAGCTAAGTGTGGTAATAGAATTAAACCTTGTTCATACATTGGTTTTTCTGGAACGAAGTGAGCTACTTCAAATAAGTTCATAGCCCCTGCCCAGAATACGATAAGACCTGCGTGTGCAACGTGAGCACCTAGAAGTTTACCCGATAAGTTAATTAAACGAGCGTTTCCAGACCACCAAGCGAAACCTGTTGTTTCTTGGTCACGTCCACCTACTGTAAGAGTACCATTAAAGAGCGTTTCCACGTGGCAATACCTCCTCAGGGAATACTAATTTTTCATGCGGCTGATCTTGAGCAGCCATCCAAGCACGAATACCATCGTTTAATAGAAGGTTCTTAGTGTAGAAAGTTTCAAATTCTGGATCTTCTGCAGCACGGATTTCTTGTGATACGAAGTCGTAGGCACGAAGGTTTAGAGCTAAACCTACAACACCTAATGCACTCATCCATAATCCTGTAACAGGAACGAATAACATGAAGAAGTGTAACCAACGTTTGTTAGCAAAAGCTACACCAAAAATCTGAGACCAGAAACGGTTAGCTGTTACCATTGAGTAAGTTTCTTCTGCTTGTGTCGGGTTGAACGCACGGAATGTGTTTGCACCGTCACCATCTTCGAAAATTGTGTTTTCTACCGTAGCACCGTGGATAGCACAAAGAAGTGCCGCACCTAAGATACCAGCTACACCCATCATGTGGAATGGGTTAAGTGTCCAGTTGTGGAAACCTTGGAAGAAAAGAATAAAACGGAAGATAGCCGCAACACCGAAACTTGGCGCGAAGAACCAACCTGATTGACCTAGTGGGTAAATTAGGAAAACAGAAACGAATACTGAAATCGGGCCTGAGAACGCGATTGCGTTGTATGGACGAATACGTACTGAACGTGCAATCTCAAATTGACGTAACATGAATCCGATTAGAGAGAATGCACCGTGTAATGCTGTGAATGTCCACAGACCACCCAGCTGACACCAACGAGTGAAGTCACCTTGTGCTTCTGGACCCCATAATAATAGTAGTGAGTGACCCATACTGTTTGCTGGAGTTGATACTGCAGCAGTTAACACGTTACATCCTTCTAGGTATGAACTTGCTAAACCATGTGTGTACCATGAAGTTACAAATGTAGTTCCTGTAAAGAAACCACCTAAAGCTAAGTAAGCAGTAGGGAATAATAGAAGACCTGACCAGCCTACGAAAACGAAACGGTCACGACGTAACCAGTCATCTACGATGTCAAAAAGACCGCGTTTTTCAGCAGTTTTACCAATCGCGATAGTCATAGCGATTTTTCTCCGAGTTGTTATTGTTGTTTGATTTGAATTGGAATAGAACGGGCTTCTAATTCAATAGAAAGCGTTTTGTTTTTTATTAGTATACCTCAATAGTAGTATTCAAAAAAGTTTTTTGTACTATCTTATTGTTTTATTCTCTCGCATTACATAATGCGAGAGAATATAAAGTTATGGGATGCTGTGCCAAAACCTAAATATTTAATTGATCTCCACGACGATATTGAAGATATGCAGTCACAAATAGACCGCCGATTGTTACAGGTATAAGACCTAAAACAATTCCTGATAAAAGTGGTTCTACCATAAGTTGATATGAAAAGTTTTGGTTTTTTAGATAAGCTTTGTTTTCAATAGGCCAAAGTATAGTACTAATGTAAATCCAAGAGCACCGATAAGTAGAGCAATATAGCTTAGAATAGTTAACATTATGAGTCCTTCAAAATTTGTTGATTTAATTGTGCAAAAAGTATGTCGTAACTAAAAATCAAGAATTAGAAGTTCATTTCAGCAAGCTGAACTTTCTCATACTGTTTCTTCTTCAGTACTAACATAACTTGTGTAGCTAGAGCACCTACAAAGAACGCTAACATACCTTGAATACGAGCTGGGTTTTGCAGAACGATTTCACCTTCTGTTTGACCAAAACCACCAACATTTGGATTGTTAGTTAATGCGGTATCTGTTCCTACTGTTTGACCAATTTTAACTAAGATATCTAGACCAGCCGGAATTTGATCAATTACAGTTTCAGAACCTGTATCGATTGAAACAGCGAATCCACCTTTTTCTTGTTCTTTAATGTCAGAAATACGCCCAGCAGCTGAAGCGTTGAACACGTTGTTGTTACTTTTCGTACCATCTGGATATACTTGGCCACGACCACGGTTACCACCAACATAGATTGGGTATTTAAGGTAGTGGATTGACTTATCTGTAGCCGGATCTGGGGCAAGAAGCGGGAACGTAATCTCTTGGTATTTTTTACCAGGTACTGGACCAATAATAAGAATGTTTTTACGTGTTTCTGAATATTCATTGAAGTAAGCTTTACCTACTTTTTTCTTCATTTCTTCAGGAATACGATCTGGTGGCGCTAATTTGAAACCGTCCGGTAAAATAAGAACAGAACCAACATTTAATCCACCTTTCTTACCGTTACCTAGAACTTGTTTTGCTTGTAGATCAACTGGTATTTTTACTACAGCTTCAAATACGGTATCTGGTAAAACCGCTTGTGGAATTTCCAGTTCTACTGGCTTTTGTGCAAGGTGGCAGTTTGCACATACGATACGACCATTTGGTTCACGCGGGTTCTCATAGTTCTGTTGTGCATATAGAGGGTATGCATTTGCCGATGAACTAATGAAAAAAAGACCAAAAGCGAATCCTAGAGCTTTTTGAATAGTATTTTTCATAAATATTGACTATTGTAGTTTGTAATTTTCTTCCCATGTATTTCTAATATTACAACACTTTCTGAACCGCAGGAAGTACTTAATACATATTATTTATAATTACATTTAAACGGATTTATCTTACTTATCGTAATCGATAAGTAAGATATGATTTATAAACGTTACAAGCCTAGTTTTATGCAATTTGGTCTTTTTCAATGTATAAAAATAAAGAAGCCATTGCTACTGCTGGGAAAACTAATCCTACTAAAGGAACCAAAATTGATGGAAGAAAAGAAGCTGCCATGATATATATATGTATTTGTTTTACTTTGTATTAGATTGATACTTACCTTTTATAATATCAGAAAATAAAAGATAATTAAGTTTTTTAAATTAACTAACTTAATCTAACTCAAAAACAGTACGGAAAATATCACGTACTTTATCACCAGAATCAATGGTTTCTAATGGGTCTTTACGTAAACGGTGACGTAAACATAATGGAATTACACGATAAATATCATCAACCGTAACTTCTGTACGGCCTTCGAAAGCTGCTAGAGCTTTAGCCGCACGGTTTGTCACTAAATCACCACGTAAACCATCTACATTTAACTCTGAACAGATTTGTGAAATTTTAACACGGTAGTTGTAATCAATTTCAATCTGTTTAAGACGAGTACGTGCCTCAACAAGCTTTTGACTCAAGCTATCCTGTGGTTCTGTGTACCCATTACGGAATTCTACTGGGTTTTCATCAAATGTCGCACGTTGTTCTACAATTTGAACACGTAATTCCGGCTCTTTAACGGTACCAATTTGCGCGTGCATTCCAAAACGGTCTAAAAGTTGCGGACGCAGTTCACCTTCTTCTGGGTTACCTGATCCAACAAGAATAAAACGTGCTGGGTGACTGATTGAAATACCTTCACGTTCAACTGTGTTCCAACCGGATGCAGCTGAATCTAGAAGAACGTCAACTAAATGGTCGTCTAATAAGTTAACTTCATCAACATAAAGAATTCCACGGTTGGCTTTTGCTAACAACCCAGGTTCAAATGCCTTAACACCTTCTGTTAACGCCTTTTCAATGTCAATTGTTCCACATACACGGTCTTCTGTTGCACCTAACGGAAGGTCTACCATGATTGTTTTTTTCTGTGTAACATCTAAAGCTTCTCCGGCACGAATACGTTGTCGAATATCTTCACTCATTAGTTCTGGGTCTTTTGGATCCGAGTTAAAAGGGTCGTTTGCTACGACATCGATAAGAGGTAATAAATCTACTAGAGCACGTACTGTTGTCGATTTACCTGTTCCACGATCACCCATAACCATAACCCCTCCAATTTTAGGGTCGATTACGTTTAATAATAAAGCTAACTTCATCTCTTCTTGTCCTACAATTGCAGTAAAAGGGAACACGGGTCTAGCTTCTGTTTTTTCGTCTGTCGTTACCATATATATTTTATTATTAATAAGTTATTTTGATATTAATCAATGAATAATTTTCACATTTGAGTTCTAGGTACATATGTTGGCCATAGCTTTATTCCCTAGTTGTTTTGAGTATAACTCATATATCTTTATATCGCCACTATTTTTTTATTAGACCTGACCGGGCTCGAACCGATGACTCGCTGCTTGTAAGGCAGCCACTCTACCAACTGAGTTACAGATCTTTGATTTACTTTTTGCTTTATAGGAAGCCTGATATCGGAGTCGAACCGATAACCTTCGGTTTACAAGACCGATACTCTGCCAATTGAGTTAACCAGGCTCACTGGCTTTTAGTGTAATCGGTTTCGTTTTTTTGCGCAAGTCTTTTAAAATACAAGAATTTTTTTATTTTATTTTTTTTGTTATACTGTTTATTATAGTAGCTTAAAAAAATATAAAAACTTCATTAACACTTATGTTAACGCTTAAAATCTTCGTATACACAGTAGTTACGTTCTTTATTTCACTTTTTATCTTCGGATTCTTATCGAATGACCCAGGTCGTAACCCGGGACCAGGTAATAATTAATTTATTTGTATTTACTCCGCTTTAAAGCGGAGTGAATAAAGTTATTTGCGTAAACTTAGACGATTCGTCCTGTCATTTTCAGCCAGTTTTGTGCTTCAATGTAATTAGCAGGAGCAAGTCTGATCGCTTCGTTCCAATAATCAGCAGCTTTATCAAATAAAATCTTTGCGATTTCCATTTGATTATTTTCAATTGCTTGTTCACCACGATAATGATAAATAACTGCAATATTATTTAATGCTTGTGGTAATGATGGATTACGTTCTAATGCTTGAAAATAATATTCTAAGGCGCGCGCATGTTCTCCATTACTTGTATGAATCAGACCAATATTATACAAAATGTAACTTCGATCGTAAGCATCGACTTCGAGTCGTAAGGCTTCGTAATAATTTTGTAATGCTTCGGCGTATTCACCTTCAGATTGAGCGGACATACCGTCGCGATAGAAACTAAAGGCCTGCTTTTCACGTTTTGTCGTTGGTAATACATTTAATAAGATATCGGCAACAACGGTAAAGGTTTTATCGATAAAGTTATCGTTTCGTTGGGATCTTGGCATAATTAATTGACTTAATTAGTTGTTAATTACATTTAATATACTCGATTATTTACGTTTTATAAAACTTTTTTTATTAGTAATAAGTTGAGTTTAATTGCATCCAGCAGGAATTGAACCCGCGTAAGACCAATTATGAGTTGGTTGCCTAAACCTCTCGGCCATGAATGCAATATATGATTATGATTGGAGCTGGCGGGATTTGAACCCACGTCCAGAATTATGATAAGTTTTTATTTTTCACAACTTTATATAGCTAATATGACCTTACTAGCAAGGATACGTTGACAATTTAGATGTAAATTAAATTACTATGTAATTAAAAAATAAGTACACCATTAAGCAGCTACTACTGCTTGGCGTGAAAACGGAAGAATGTTGTTGCCGAATAAAAAGGTAGGGTGTTGATTTTATATGGTTATTAGCCACAACTTATCAAAGGATATTCTGTCGACTCCAAATCAGCCCCGTTATGGCAATTGGAATAGATAATAAATGCTATGATTTAGCATTTATTATCTGGAATTATAGAGTATTTCTTTCAATTCAGCAATATTTTATATCACTATGCCGAAAGAAAAACCTGGGAAGTAATTATAGAGTATCGATAGTTTCGAATTCGAATTTAATTTCTTTCCAAACTTCACAAGCCGCAGCTAGTTCAGGACTCCATTTACAAGCAGCACGGATTACATCACCACCTTCACGAGCAAGGTTACGACCTTCGTTACGAGCTTGAGTACATGCTTCTAACGCTACACGGTTAGCAGCTGCACCTGGAGCGTTACCCCATGGGTGACCTAAAGTACCACCACCGAATTGTAGACATGAGTCGTCACCGAAGATTTCAACTAATGCTGGCATGTGCCATACGTGAATACCACCTGACGCTACTGGCATTACACCTGGAAGAGCAGCCCAGTCTTGAGTGAAGTAAATACCACGAGAACGGTCTTTCTCAATATAAGCGTCACGCATTAGGTCTACGAAACCTAAAGTAACTTCACGTTCACCCTCAAGTTTACCTACTACAGTACCTGAGTGTAAGTGGTCACCACCTGAAAGACGTAAAGCTTTAGCTAATACACGGAAGTGGATACCGTGGTTACGTTGACGGTCAATTACCGCGTGCATTGCACGGTGAATGTGTAATAATAAACCGTGGTCACGACAGTAGTGTGCTAATGAAGTGTTAGCTGTGAAACCACCAGTTAGGTAGTCGTGCATAACAATAGGTACACCGAAATCTTTAGCACATTCCGCACGTTTCATCATTTCTTCACAAGTACCTGCAGTACAGTTAAGGTAGTGACCTTTAACCTCACCAGTTTCTGCTTGTGATTTGTAGATCGCTTCAGCAACGAATAAGAAACGGTCTCTCCAACGCATGAATGGTTGAGATGTTACGTTTTCGTCATCTTTAGTGAAGTCTAAACCACCACGTAAACATTCGTAAACTGCACGACCGTAGTTTTTAGCTGATAAACCTAATTTAGGCTTAATTGTACAACCTAAAAGGGCACGACCATATTTGTTTAAACGGTCACGTTCTGACTGGATACCGTGTGGAGCACCAACGAAAGTTTTACAGTAAGCTGCTGAAATACGTAAGTCTTCTAAACGTAGCGAACGTAAAGCTTTGAAACCAAATACGTTACCTACAATTGAAGTAAATAGGTTAGTTACTGAACCTTCTTCGAATAAGTCGATTGGGTAAGCAACGTACGCGATGTACTGATTGTCTTCACCTGGAACTGGTTCGATGTCGAAACAACGACCTTTGTAACGGTCTAGTTTAGTTAAACCATCAGTCCATACTGTAGTCCAAGTACCTGTTGATGATTCTGCAGCTACTGCAGCACCACACTCTTCTGGTGGTACACCTGGTTGAGGTGTCATACGGAATGCAGCTAAAATGTCTGTATCAGTTGGTTGGTAGTCTGGAGTGTAGTAAGTTAAACGGTAGTCTTTAACACCAGCTTTGAATCCAGCTGTTGATTGCGTTTCTGTTTGAGGAGCCATATAAATAATTTCCTGTTTCTGATCTCAAATCATCTAATCTACTCGGTTTAAGCGTAACTCAATTGTATTAAATAGAATAGGTTTCTATTTAATGACAGTCAATTCGTTTATATAGAAGATGTTATTTAGATATTAGAATAGCACAATTACAGATTAATAGTAAAGCCTTTATATAACTTTTTGATTAATAAAAAAACCTATCCTTCTAGATGTATTGCATATTTGCGAAATATTTGGTTTACTAATAGGGCATAAGCATTATAAAACCTATTGTTTCAAAACCTTTTATTGATCATATGTCCCTGAACATACTGATCCGTCTAACCAGTTGTGCTTATCACGTGTACATCTATGTACACGATCAACAATTCCCGAGTCAATACTCTGCATAGAGTCGTTGAGGATCATTACGTTATGAACTAGTAACGTTAGACGTTTTAAACTTATAAATATCAAACTTATAAAAAATTATGACAGCATCTGTAGAAGCGAAAAGTGTAGGTCAAATTACACAAATTATCGGTCCAGTAGTAGACGTATCATTCCCAGCAGGTAAATTACCAAATATTTACAACGCACTAGTAGTCAAAGGTAAAAATGGTGCAGGTGTAGAAGTTGCGGTAACTTGTGAGGTACAGCAATTACTAGGTGACAACTGTGTACGTGCTGTTTCAATGAGTGCAACTGATGGTCTGATGCGTGGTATGTCAGTTATCGATACAGGTAATGCATTAGCGGTTCCAGTAGGTACGGCTACACTAGGTCGTATTTTCAACGTACTTGGAGAACCAGTAGATGAACAAGGTGACGTTACACCCGAAGCAACTTCACCGATTCACCGCTCAGCGCCAGCATTCGTAGATCTAGATACAAAACTAGCAATTTTTGAAACGGGTATTAAAGTTGTAGACGTACTTGCTCCGTACCGTCGTGGAGGTAAAATTGGTTTATTCGGTGGTGCCGGTGTAGGTAAAACTGTATTAATCATGGAATTAATCAACAACATTGCAAAAGCACACGGTGGTGTATCTGTATTCGGTGGTGTAGGTGAACGTACACGTGAAGGTAACGATCTTTACATGGAAATGAAAGAATCAGGTGTTATTAACGAGAAAAACTTCTCTGAATCAAAAGTAGCACTTGTTTACGGACAAATGAACGAACCACCAGGTGCACGTATGCGTGTAGGTTTAACAGCATTAACAATGGCTGAATACTTCCGTGATGTAAACAAACAGGACGTATTATTATTCATTGATAACATCTTCCGTTTTGTACAAGCAGGTTCAGAAGTATCAGCACTACTAGGCCGTATGCCATCAGCGGTTGGTTACCAACCAACTCTTGCAACAGAAATGGGTGGTCTACAAGAACGTATCACATCAACTAAAGAAGGTTCTATTACTTCTATTCAAGCTGTTTATGTACCAGCTGATGACTTAACAGACCCGGCTCCGGCGACTACTTTTGCTCACTTAGACGCTACAACGGTATTATCACGTGGTTTAGCATCAAAAGGGATTTACCCAGCAGTAGACCCATTAGACTCTACATCAACAATGTTACAGCCATGGATTTTAGGTGAAGAACACTACTCATGTGCACAAAACGTTAAACAAACACTACAACGCTATAAAGAATTACAAGATATTATTGCAATTCTAGGTTTAGACGAACTTTCAGAAGAAGACCGTTTAACAGTAGCACGTGCCCGTAAAATTGAGCGTTTCTTATCACAACCATTCTTTGTAGCAGAAGTATTCACAGGCTCACCTGGTAAATACGTTAGCTTAGCGGATTCGATTCGTGGTTTCAACATGCTTCTGAACGGGGAAATGGATGCCCTACCAGAACAAGCGTTCTACTTAGTAGGTGATATCAACGAAGCAATTGCGAAAGCAGAAACTCTTTAATTAAAAACTCTGTAATCGAATAACTTCTAACTTTGGGGGTAGTAGTTTGATCTCAAACTAACAAACTACCCCTAATAATTTACCTAAATATTCCTCATAAATAATCATATGACACTTAAAGTTTGTATCATGACTCCCGACCGTATTTTCTGGAATGAAAATGCTGAAGAAATTATTCTTCCTACCAATACAGGACAAATGGGTGTTCTAACAAATCACGCACCGGTAATTACTGCGATTGATATTGGTGTAATGTCAATTCGAACACAAGCCGAATGGATGCCTGTTGCTTTAATGGGTGGATTTGCATTAGTAAAACAAAACCAAGTTACGATTCTCGTTAATGAAGCGGAAGCTGTTAAAGATGTTGATGCATCAACAGTCGAAGATCTATATAATCAAGCTCGTGAAAAATTAGAATCAGCTGCAACGGAGAAAGAAAAAGTTGAAGCAAATTCAGTTTTTAAACGTGCAAAAGCTCGTTACCAGATGGTAAAACAAGACGGTGGAGTGTAAAGACTTATCGCTGATGCCTATATAACTCAAGTTATATAGGCATTTTTAATCAACATCAAGAAAAAAGAACTTGCCAAATCTCGTTATATAAAGTATTATCGAAAGCAAAGCAAAATACAAAAAAAGTATTAACCTAATTGGTTTCAACCAATAAACAAATAATATAAATACAATCAGTCTATAAAAGGAGTTCTATATGGCAAGATATCGTGGTCCACGTATCCGAATCGTTCGTCGTCTTGGGGAATTACCAGGTCTAACAACAAAACAAACAACGCGAAAAACACTTCCCGGTCAGCACGGGGCAGCACCGAAAAAACCCTCTCAGTATGGTATTCGTTTACTTGAAAAACAAAAAATTCGTTACCATTACGGTATCAAAGAATCACAACTAATGAATTACGTGAAGGCCGCGAAACGTTCACGTGGTTCAACCGGGGAAGTACTGCTTCAATTATTGGAGATGCGCCTTGACAATATGTTATTCCGTCTAGGTATGGCCCCAACAATTAGTGCAGCACGTCAAATTGTTAGTCACGGTCATATTCTTGTGAATGGTAAAAAGGTAAACATTCCAAGTTATCAATGTCAACCGAAAGACACTATTAGTGTTCGTGACAAAAAAGAGTCACAAGAATTAATCAGTCGTTTCATTGATTCAACTACATTACAAACAGTTCCTCCACATTTAAATTTCAACAAGCAAAATTTAGTTGGTGTAATAAATAGTAAGGTTAGTCGTGAGTGGGTTGGTTTAAAACTAAACGAACTTTTAGTTGTTGAGTTTTATTCACGTAAATTATAAGGTATTTTCAAATCTCCTTTTGTCTTTAAACCAAAGACAGAGGAGTTTTTTTATATTCAATATGCATCTGTACTAATTTGTAGAAAGTACCTTTACTGATACGGGTGGCTTATTTTTATTTGGGGATAAAGGGACTTGAACCCTTACGATTATCACTAATCGCCGGATTTTAAGTCCGGCGCGTCTACCAATTCCGCCATATCCCCTTGTGGTTTGATGCTGTTCATTATATCATAAAATTAAAACATGTAAAATACGTAAACTGGTTAAAAAAGAACTTGATTTAACTTTTATTATTTGCTATCTTTGTATTCGAATGGGTAGATGCTCGAGTGGTTAATGAGGTCGGTTTGTAAAATCGATGGCTACGCCTACACAGGTTCGAATCCTGTTCTACCCAATTAATAAAATGTCTAAAACCGGACTAGAGCGATTGATTTCGCATAGATCATAACTTGCTAATTTTCAAAAAATATCTACAATAGTGGCTAGGGACGCCGAGCTCATCGTCTAACGGATAGGACAGGAACCTTCTAAGTTTCTAATGTAGGTTCGATTCCTACTGAGCTCATGCTACAAATTAACAAAAAACATATAAACTATCCCTGCCGAACAAGCACATTTAATGATATTATAAAAAGTAAGAATGCAAACAAAATAACAATCTGCCTATGTCAATACTTGCTTGGATTGAAGATCAAAAAAAATTAAAATTATTAAAAGCTCCAAAATATCAAGAAGCAGGAGCGGAGACAACACCAGGTCTATGGACACGTTGTGATAACTGTGGTGTGATCCTTTATATCAAACATTTGAAAGAAAACCAACGTGTCTGCTTCGGTTGTGGTTTTCACCTTCAAATGAATAGTTATGAACGTATTGATTCGTTGATCGATAGTGGGACATGGCGTCCATTAGATGAGATGTTATCGCCTGGAGATCCATTAGAATTTAAGGATCAGAAACAATATGTGGAACGTCTTAAAGACGCTCAACAACGCACAGGGTTACAAGATGCTGTACAGACTGGAACTGGTATGCTAGATGGAATTCCGGTTGCTTTAGGAGTTATGGATTTTAACTTTATGGGTGGTAGTATGGGGTCAGTAGTTGGAGAAAAAATAACACGATTAATTGAATACGCAACACAAGAAGGATTAGCTTTAATTCTTGTTTGTGCTTCTGGGGGTGCACGTATGCAAGAGGGTATCTTTAGTCTAATGCAAATGGCAAAAATTTCAGCTGCATTACAAGTGCACCAAGATAGTGCTAAGTTACTTTATATCTCGGTATTAACATCGCCAACTACTGGTGGAGTTACGGCAAGTTTCGCAATGTTAGGTGATTTTATTTTTGCGGAACCAAAAGCCTTAATTGGTTTTGCCGGTAGACGAGTAATTGAACAAACATTACGTGAGCAGTTACCCGATGATTTCCAAACGTCTGAATATTTATTACATCACGGTTTAGTGGATTTAATTGTACCTCGTTCGTATTTAAAACAAGCCTTATCGGAAACTGTAACTTTTCATAAAAATGCGCCATTTAAAGAAGCAGGTACTATTCAACATGGGGTCTTATTACCAAATAATTTAGTTGCGCAAGAACACCTTAACCGTCAAACTCAAAATAAAAATCAGAAAGCCTACGCAGAGTTAGTCAGCGCTTTTGAAAATGCTTTCAAACTTAATAACCGTGGCGATATTGTTGATGCGAGTAAAATCAAGACAAGTACGGATAAAACAATTTTTTGGCGTAGCAATTACCACTTCGATAGTGACGCAAACAATTCAACTACAAACCTGAATCCACAAAATTTAGTTATTACAACTGATCCGTAAATTGTAAATTTACTTAATGTGGATACCCGTATTTTTGATATAGTTTTATTTAAAACTATATCAAAAATAAGATTATGATTGTCACATTAATACCCCAACTATTACCCTACCATGTCAATTTTAATTGAAAATATTTCCAAGAGCTTTTCAAATAATATAGTATTAAATCAAGTTAATCTAGAGATCAATTCGGGGGCACTTGTAGCTTTAGTTGGTCCATCAGGATCAGGTAAATCAACATTACTACGTGTTATTGCGGGGTTTGAAAAACCCGACTCTGGTAAGGTTTGGCTTTTTGGAAAAGATGCAACAAATATTGCAATACAAAACCGCGAAATCGGGTTTGTTTTTCAGAATTACGCCTTGTTCGAGCATTTAACCGTCTTCGAAAATATTGCATTTGGGTTATCATTACGTGATATTCCGAAGTCCGATATTGCCAAACGGGTTCAAACATTAATACAGTTAGTACAACTAGATAAATTTCAAACACGCTATCCCAAACAATTATCTGGAGGCCAACGTCAACGTGTTGCTTTGGCTCGTGCCCTTGCTATTGAACCGAAACTTTTACTACTTGATGAACCCTTTGGTGCTTTAGATGAAAAAGTAAAAAAAGAATTATGTCATTGGTTAAAAGAACTACACCAACAGGTTCCAGTTACAACATTATTAGTAACACATGATCAACAAGAAGCATTAGAAATTGCTACAGATATTATTATCTTTAAAGATGGAAAAATTGAACAGACAGGTACACCCCAAGAAGTTTATGACAACCCCCTGAATCCATTTATTATGGAATTTATGGGTAAAGTTAATATTCTGACAGAATCGAAACGAACACCAGTTCGTTTACGACCGCATGAATTTAAAGTATACCAAAAATCGAATCGTCATACTTTCCCTGTTTCAGTTGAGAAGGTAATTTTCGGTGAACCACTCATCAAAATTATTACAAAAAATGGATCCCAAATACTTCATTTACAAATGAGTCGACGTGAGTTCTTTAAATTTCCGAATATTGAAAAAGGTTCTCAATTATGTATCGAGCCCCGACTTAGCGTTAAAAATCAATAAAAAAACCATTATTTACTTAATGAGTAAATGCGTATACAATCTACTTTATACGCGCGGGTGTTGCATAAAGGTAGTGCCCTTGCCTTCCAAGCAAGAGGTACGGGTTCGAGTCCCGTCACCCGCTATTGTTACATTTCATAAAATATGTATATATAAGCCTGTGTTCTCCAACTAGAGAACACATACATTTGAATCACGATCTTGAAGGTGGGATTCCTGAATGAGTATGGGCGAACGACGGGAATCGAACCCGCGATGAAGGAGCCACAATCCAATGCCTTACCACTTGGCCACGCCCGCCATCAATGTCTGTTAGTTTAGCAAATATAGCCTACAACGTCTAGTCAGGAATCTATTAGGTTTTACATGCCCATTTTACACGGAAAATGGGCGTGGGGATGAAAATAAGAACTCTTGTGATTAAAGAGAAGAACCTAAACCTACATACGAACCGTAGAATAGTACAGTCAGTAATGTAAGAGCAAGTAAACCTACAACAGTTCCTACAAGCCAAAGTGGAATACGACCAGTTGTTCCAGTGCTAGACATAAGAGATTTTTGTTTCGGGTTTTTATGTTTTTATCAAATACATATTGTAGTAGATTTTACAATATAACTAATAAGCCGCAATTTAGATAATAGCACTATTTGCTAGTGCTATTATTTTACTTTGTGGCCATGAAATAGATGCATAGAATTGACTAGTTGAAAATGTAACTAGAGAACAAAACCGCAAGAACGAAAATTAGTAGAAGTCCCCAATAAAGACTTGTACGGTTAAGTTCTACGTTTTGTTTATTTGGGTTTGATTTTACCATAACTAACTCAGAGATTTATTAACGTTGAATAAATTGCATTGAAGTAATAGCACCTAGGAAGAAGATTACCGGTACCGCTAGAGCGTGTACGGCTAGCCAACGGAACGTAAAGATCGGGTAAGTGTATGTTTTTTTAGTTGCCATATATTTTTATAGTGCAGATTGTTGTTTCACTTGTTCTAATGCGTTGAAGCGGTCAGTGATTAATGGGTTTTCTTGACGGCTTTCAGTGAAGTATTCATTTGGTCTTGGACTTCCGAATACGTCATAAGCTAAACCTGTACTTACGAATAGCCATCCAGCAATAAATAATGAAGGAACAGTAATGCTGTGGATAACCCAGTAACGAATACTAGTTAGAATATCTGAGAACGGTCTTTCACCTGTAGTTCCAGCCATGATTGACTCCTTTTAGATGATTTTTTATATAGATGAATTGAAAATTTATAAAAAAGTCATTTGAATGAGATTTTTGCAAAATCAAATCGACAAAATCAAATGATTTCAAGTAAATTTTAAGTTTTTCGAGAACAAAATGTTCTGGTTATCGGTTGTCAATTTTCTGTAGTATATCGCTCCAATAAAAAATAAGCAAGCTTTACAGTAAATCGAAAAAAGCGTGGTCTTATGTTGTCATTTTAAAATATGAGTTCTTGTAACTTTGTTTTATATTATTTTTTTTATGCTAATATAGAAAGAAAATAGCATACAAAGTGAAAAAACACTGTTTTTTCATTAATATATACATAATGGAGAATTTCATTCATGCTTCTAATTTTTCAACTAACACTTTTTGCATTAATCGTTGTTTCATTCTTACTTGTAGTTGGTGTACCAGTAGTCTTTGCTTCACCAAACGCATGGGCTGAAAATAAAGGTACTGTATTTTCAGGTCTAGGCATTTGGCTTCTATTAGTTTTTGCTGTAGGGATTCTGAACTCATTCGTAGTTTAGTAATATAGTAAGTCACGTCTTTAAAAATACTACTAGAATCCATTATTCTTCAAAATAGGAATAATGGATATTTGAAAAACACGATCGAAAACCATATTGGATAGGTTTGACCCTCGTGTTACAATAACACTCAGCTAATAAATAAAAATAACTGTAGGACCCATAAAAAACGAAAACCATAAATTAGTAAACTCGTTTTCTAATTACAATCGTTGCATACATTTAAAATGTTGATAATACAAAACATAATCCTTGATTTCATATTTTGGATCAAGGGACCGACTCACGAGTGTATCCGATTTTCATTTTTTACTTCATTATTGCTAACTACAAGAAAAATCAAATATGGTAAAAAAAAATAACATTTTCGCGAACCAAGAGTTTAGATTGTTACCAGCCAAATTCGAGAATACAATTCAGAATTGGTATCAAAACTCTCTTAGGTGGCAATCACTTCTGGCTTTAGTACCTGTAGCTGGAAGCTTAATACATGTACTTAATGACTCACACACAAATAAACAACGCAGCGTTTATTTGACTCATAATTTAACGACATTACGTTCAACTGACTCTACAACTAAAATTGCTGAACGTAATTTGAATGGTAGAATACTTTCGAGTTTTCAACTCGCACATATCTTACACCAAAAACTGGATAGGACAAAATTTCATTATGATGAAAACCTTCCCGTTTTTATAAACTCATTACCCAATACGGGAAATTTCGCGAAACGAAATGGTAAACTTGCTGTGGGTACGGCTGAGGAACTATTTAATATTCGTAACTTAGAATTACTTTTCAGCCCGAGTTCATTAGTCACAGTAGAACCAGATACGAAATTTATTCCAAACAGTTCATACAAAATATATAATGCAGAATCCATTTATAAATTTTTAACGACGAAAAAAATTTATAAACGTTACAAATTTAAGGACAGACTAGATCTACAAGCATCACTTAAATTCACGTCAAAAACGGGCGAAATTAAAAGCCCCTTAAATATAAAATACCCAAACTTCTCGACAGCAGCGTCAAGTAATACTATCCCAGATCAACATAGTTCAGAAAAACTAACTACAGGATTTGTAAGCGTTGGAACCCAAGTTTCAGGGACAGGAACTAATACTCCCCGCATTCTAATTAATTCTCTTACGAATGACCTTATACTTGATAACCCAAATTTACTACATAAAGTTCTTAAACGCTTACAAGTCCAATCAGCATTCCAAGATATAGCATTTGATTTTTATGGTAGTCAAGTTCGTCGACGTTTAAAATACAATCTCTGTGCGGTAGATAGTAAAGATAATCCTTTTAACTATGATTTGAAAGACGTTTATAGCCCATTTCAAAAAACGAAAAAAGATCGTGGGATATTGATTTCTCGTTCGCAGACCAAAAATCCTAATTATTCGGTAAATAATCGAAACTTACAAAACCGTTTAGGAAATACTTTAACAACGCCGGTCGTTCACAAAACGTCTGTAGAATTGAGTATGCAAACGCCGAACAACGAAGTAGTCGAAAATTTATTGATCACTTTGCCGACACCACTAATCAATACGAATCTCGAAACGACAAGTTGGATTAAAAACTACGAAAATTCAGCACAAAACCGTAAACCTAATCATTATAGTTACTCAACTATATTTCAGTATTTACCAACTGTTTTTAAAGAGTTGGACAGTTCTCGTTTTTTAGTTCACAACCATATGTACATGGGCGAGAAGTGGTGGTTAGGAGCTACCCAATTAAGTTTCACTTTATTCATACTACAATTAATAAACGCGTTATATAAAGCATATCAGTATGAACTTGGGTTATATTTATCTGAATTTGCTTCACGCTTAAACCTTTATGATGAAGACATCTCTAACCTAATCGATGAAGTTAATAACAGTAGTCATACACGTGTATTCCGCGATTTGAATACTTCCTTTTTAGAGTTAGGAGGAATGATCGAACTATTACCGAAATTTGGTGAGACGGTTCTTTTTCTGAAAAATAGTTGTCGACCGACGAATGTTTCAAATATTGTACCTAAAGCTATTTTATTAGTAGGACCACCGGGAACTGGTAAAACATTGCTTGTTAAAGCAATTGGGGCTGAAGCAAACGTACCGGTTCTAATTCAATCAGGGAATGGAGTTTTAGAAGAAAATGCTGGAGTCAATAAATTACAAGAAGCATTTAAAAAGGCTCAAGATTTATCTCCCTGCATTTTATTTATCGATGAAATGGATAGTATTGGCGTGAAACGTGATGAATTAAGTTTGAGTATCCATCAATCGGAAGTAAGTACTGGTTCAGATCTATTAAATCTACGTAATAATAAATCATTTACAAAAAGCGATGGGATTGAAAAGGTAGGTAATAATGCTCCTGCTCAAGTTCAAGCATTAACACAGTTACTTGTAGAATTAGATGGAGTTGATAAACGCCGTGGATTTGTTGTTTTTGGTGCAACTAATCGTCGTGAAAGTCTTGACCCAGCTCTAATTCGTCCCGGTCGTTTCAACGATATTATTGAAATTGGATTACCAAATCAACAAAAACGTATTGAAATTATGAAAATCTATACTAATAAGATTGGCATAACTACTACTTTAGATTGGGATCTATTGAGTCGACAAACCGTGGGGTGCTCTGCTGCTGATTTAGCAACAATCGTAAATAAGTCAACTATTCAATCGATTATCCGAGAGACAAAACATTCACAAAACTCCCTGGTCGAGGCTTTGATTAAAACAAAAAACGGTAATGATAAAGTACTAAGTCATCGTAAATGGGGTGACCCTGAACTCGAGCAACGTTTAGTGTTTTATGAATTCGGCCGTGATCTACTTAAAAAACAGTTCATTCATAAGACTAATTTTATTAACTTCCTGATCAACGAAAATGAAGACATAATCAACCCATATCGTTCTTTCGGGGTTAATCAACGGGATAGTCTAGCCGACAGTATCACGCAACTAATTTTATTGTTTAATCCGCGTGCAAAAGACTTATTAGCATGGATGATGATAGAGATGGCTGGTAAAGCAGCAGAATTACTATATGTGCAAACATATCAACCAAAATCAAGTTATAGTGCACTGAGTACGCTAGGAGAAATTGATTTATTAAAGGCTAATATGTTAGCTGAATGTTACGAACAATTAGGCACTTTAAATCAATCATTACCTGGAATTAAAAAACCAATTACTACCACTATAAATATTTCAACTAATTTTAGTAACGACAATATTATTGAAGTTAGTAACAAACAATACTGGAAAGGACGTATTGAAAGTTTAGAGTTAATGGGTCAACAGACACAAAATCCTGTACACCGTAAATGGTTTAGAGTGCATTTAGGAAATCCAGAAATCATAGCTTTAAATGAAGAAATACTATTTGCCGACCTATATCAATTTGACAATACAAAATCGCCTATCCTCACAGACATTACACCACAACTGAATTGGGCAGAATTGGAAAAACTAGAATCTGATATCCAAATCCAATTATTGTTAACAATTGTATTGGAGAATACAATGCTCTTTTTAGACCAAAACCGCGAAAAACTTGATCAAAACGTAATTAATTGGTACAAAACTCGCAATAATAGGGAATTAAAAGTTAAATCAGAATAAGATATTTCCAAACCAAAATGTATGATGAACTCAATACAACGTTATTTATCATTACAAAACTCCTTATTTGATACCGGTAAACCGCAATTTTTTAGTGTCTCGGGAGGTCAAGATTCGGCGGTAATGTTATGCTTATTAATTCATCATATTCGTCATTATCAGTTGACCGCTTGTATAAGCCATATTAATCATATTTGTCAAATTGAAAACACTTATTGGGAATTACAATCCTACAAGATTAGCCGGGTATACATCTTACCAATCATATCTAGTTTATTTTTCGTATCGACTCAATCAGAGTTACGAGCCTCGGATTTACGTTATGATCTATGGATACGTCAATGTTTCTATTATCGCGCTCAGTCTTTAAACCTCGCACATTCCCAAAGTGATTTTTTAGAACAGCGTTTCGTAAATTTTTTACGTCACCAAAATGTAGAATCGAGATGTAATAAAAATGACGAAATAAAAACAAATGATTTGGTAGCATCATGGCCAAAAATTAACCGACAGGTACTATTGAGTTGTAAAAAGCGAAAGGTATATTACATTCCTAAACGTCAATGGATTAAAATAAGTAGTAGTACTCGAACGCTTAAAATAAATCGCCCATTATTTCAGATGACACGTAAGCAGATTCAAGAAATGCTTAACTCTTCGTTAGTACCATATCAAATCGATTTCACTAATTATAACTACACGACTTTACATAATTTTTGCCGTCATCAATTAATCCCCTTAACAAGACTCCAGGTTCAAAAAGATTTTAGCGCAAAACCGTTTTTCTTAAAAAAAGATATATTGGCTACACAAATCTCTAACGCTTCAATAGTAATTACGAAAACGCGAAAATCATTAGTGTTGTATTTCGTAACTCGCACTCAGTTTTGCGTATTAGCCTCAAAGCTTCAGCCTTTATATGGTATTGGGCTTATTCGTAAAGATGTAGGAATCTGGCAAGAAGCTATTTTCAAAAATGATTTAACGGTTGTCCAAGTTACGTATCCGCAGATCGTTGTCGGTCAACAGTTTATGATTTTAAGATTTTGATTCTTATATTTATTGATTGGGCTGCCTGGGATTCGAACCCAGAACATACCGGTTAAAAGCCGGGTACTCTACCGTTGAGTTAGCAACCCAAGAGGATTGGTATAGTGTGCCTAGATGATACTATGTTGTGGAATCGAACGCAATAAAGAAAACCAGAAAAATCACCGTTTTTATATATTCAAAAGTTTTGAAACTGAGTTTTTTAGTATTATGATATAATGCAAATATAACCTAAAAAAAATCACTATTCAGAAAATAAATTTTTGCTTTTTCCACTTTTATCTAATACGAAGCACTTACAGGCGAAATTATGCTTAAAAAGCGGGTATCAGTTAGAAACGAGCGAATTTACTTTTTCATGAGGAAATAGTAAAGTTATTTATTACATCTAATGTAGCAATTTTCTTATTTTAAAGAGAAAAATACTCAAACTGGTGTATAGACATACCTAAATATAGGAGACCTTTTTTATGACATCTATCATTTTAGCGAAATTACCGGAAGCATACGCACCATTTGACCCTATCGTAGACATCCTTCCTGTTATTCCTGTTTTATTCATTTTACTAGCTTTCGTTTGGCAAGCATCTGTAAGTTTCCGTTAATCTTATCGCATTGTCTTATATACTAGATTTTGCGAATCCGGTAATATATACAGTATTATGTCATGTAAAAGATGATACTAATTAATTAATTAATTAAAAAAAATCAAGTTACCATTATGAACTTCGAAGTTCTTCTTCAATTAACTGCACTTGCTTTTGTTGTATTAGCAGGTCCATTAGTAATCGTATTATTATCTGCTGGTGGCGGCGATCTGTAAATCTTTACAGTTCCAAACATATAATTTAATATAACCGATTATAAAAAATATTATATAAAAAATATGCCAATTTCTGACAGCCAAGTTTTCCTTGCTTTATTTATTTCTTTAGTAACTGGTGTTCTCGCTGTTCGCTTAGGAACTGCCCTATACCGTTAATATTCATCAAGGCTCCGATTCTACTATTTCGTTTCGATTTGAAACGAAATAGCAGAATAGACAGACTTGCTAAAACACCGTGATTATACTATAATTATTTCACTATAAGACACTGCCGGGATAGCTCAGTTGGTAGAGCAGAGGATTGAAAATCCTCGTGTCACCAGTTCAAGTCTGGTTCTTGGCAATATAAAGAAACCTATTATTGACAGCGACAAAATAAATTAGTAGTATAGTCATCATAGACAAGATGGGGTATCGCCAAGTGGTAAGGCAGCTGGTTTTGGTCCAGCCATTCCGAGGTTCGAATCCTTGTACCCCAGATTTAAAGCAACCTTCATGCTAATGTAACTAGCAAAAATTGCTCAGAACTATATAAACGATATCCTTTCCAACCCCTTATGCACAGTTATATGTATTATCATAGATAGTATATAAATGTGCAAAAAAAAGTTACAATTCACTTTTGTAAATTAAATAATTTTCTTTTCTGAGCTCAGCTCACAATAAAAAGAAAAAAAACTCGAAAAAGTATTTAGAAAGAAACGTTAGGAGACTGTAAATGACTATTAGTCCACCAGAGCGTGAAACAAGAAAAGTTAAAATCATTGTTGATCGTAATCCTGTAGAAACAAGTTTTGAAAAATGGGCAAAGCCTGGTCATTTTTCACGTGCTTTAGCTAAAGGACCAACAACGACAACATGGATTTGGAACTTACACGCAGACGCACACGATTTCGACAGTCACACAAGTGACTTAGAAGATATTTCGCGCAAAGTATTCAGTGCGCACTTTGGCCAACTAGGTATTATCTTTATTTGGTTAAGTGGAATGCACTTCCACGGCGCTCGTTTTTCAAACTATGAAGCTTGGTTAACTGACCCGACTCACATTAAGCCAAGTGCACAGGTTGTTTGGCCAGTTGTAGGCCAAGAAATTTTAAACGGTGACGTAGGTGGTGGTTTCCAAGGTGTACAAATCACATCAGGATTCTTCCAATTATGGCGTGGTGAAGGTATCACTAGTGAACTAGAGCTGTACGCAACTGCTATCGGTGGTTTAGTAATGGCATTCGCTATGTTTTGGGCTGGTTGGTTCCACTACCACAAAGCTGCACCAAAACTAGAATGGTTCCAAAACGTTGAATCAATGATGAACCACCATTTAGCTGCTGTATTAGGTTTAGGTAGTTTATCATGGGCGGGTCACCAAATTCACATTGCAATGCCAATCAATAAATTATTAGATTCAGGTGTTGATCCGAAAGAAATACCACTTCCACACGAATTTATTGCAAACCGTGATTTAATGGCACAACTTTACCCAAGTTTTGCAAAAGGGATTGCACCTTTCTTCAGTTTAAATTGGGGTGAATACAGTGACTTCTTAACATTTAAAGGTGGATTAAACCCGGTAACAGGCGGATTATGGTTAAGCGATCAAGCTCACCACCACTTAGCAATTGCAGTTCTCTTCTTAGTAGCTGGTCACATGTACCGTACTAACTGGGGAATTGGTCACAGCATGAAAGAAATTCTTGAAGCTCACAAAGGTCCATTCACAGGTGAAGGCCACAAAGGCTTATATGAAATTCTAACAACATCATGGCACGCTCAATTAGCGATCAACTTAGCTATGCTAGGTTCGTTATCAATTATTGTTGCACACCATATGTATGCGATGCCGCCATACCCGTATTTAGCAACAGATTACGGTACACAATTATCATTGTTCACACACCACGTATGGATTGGTGGGTTCTGTATTGTAGGTGGAGCAGCGCACGCAGCTATCTTCATGGTTCGTGACTATGACCCAACAAACAACTACAACAACCTATTAGACCGTGTGATTCGTCACCGTGATGCTATTATTTCACACTTAAACTGGGTTTGTATTTTCTTAGGCTTCCACAGCTTCGGTCTATATATCCACAACGATACAATGTCAGCATTGGGTCGTCCTGAAGATATGTTCTCGGATAAAGCTATTCAATTACAACCAATTTTTGCACAATGGGTACAAAATACTCACTTCTTAGCACCAGGTCTAACAGCACCAAACGCTGGTTTGGCAACAAGCCCATCTTGGGGTGGTGATGTAGTCGCAGTTGGTGGTAAAGTAGCAATGATGCCTATCTCACTAGGTACAGCGGACTTCATGGTTCACCACATTCACGCTTTTACTATCCACGTAACAGTATTAATCTTATTAAAAGGTGTACTATTTGCACGTAGCTCACGTCTAATTCCTGACAAAGCTAACTTAGGTTTCAGATTCCCTTGTGACGGTCCAGGTCGTGGTGGTACTTGTCAAGTATCTGCATGGGACCACGTATTCTTAGGTTTATTCTGGATGTATAACTCATTATCAATTGTTATCTTCCACTTCAGCTGGAAAATGCAATCTGATGTATGGGGTACCGTTAATGGTGATACTGTATCACACATTACAGGTGGTAACTTTGGACTAAGTGCAAACACAATTAATGGTTGGTTACGTGACTTCTTATGGGCACAATCATCTCAAGTTATTCAATCATATGGTTCTGCGTTATCTGCTTACGGTTTAATCTTCTTAGGCGCTCACTTTGTATGGGCATTTAGTTTAATGTTCTTATTCAGTGGTCGTGGTTACTGGCAAGAGTTAATTGAATCAATCGTTTGGGCACACAATAAACTGAAAGTAGCTCCAGCTATTCAACCTCGTGCATTAAGTATTACACAAGGTCGTGCAGTAGGTGTTGCACACTACCTATTAGGTGGTATCGCAACAACATGGTCGTTCTTCTTAGCACGTATCATCTCCGTTGGTTAAATACTCAACATAAAAAAACAAAACAGATTTTTCCTTTGCAGGTATAATTCTGCAAAGGTTTTCAACTGTTTAACAGTTAATGTTCTTTAAAAACGTACCTCAAGGGGGTTTATTTTATGGCAACTAAGTTTCCAAAGTTTAGTCAAGGTCTTGCACAAGACCCAACAACTAGACGTATTTGGTTCGGAATCGCAACTGCGCATGACTTCGAAAGTCATGACGGTATGACAGAAGAGGTTCTTTACCAAAAAATTTTTGCTTCACACTTTGGCCAACTGGCTATTATTTTCTTATGGACGTCAGGAAACCTATTCCACGTAGCGTGGCAAGGTAACTTTGAGCAATGGGTTCAAGATCCATTACACGTACGTCCAATTGCTCACGCAATTTGGGACCCACACTTTGGACAACCAGCAGTAGAAGCTTACACACGTGGTGGTGCAAGTGGGCCAGTTAACATTGCTACATCTGGTGTTTATCAATGGTGGTACACTATTGGTTTACGTTCAAACCAAGAATTATATGTTAGTTCGTTATTCTTAGCCGTATTAGCGTCAACATTCTTATTTGCAGGATGGTTACACCTACAACCAAAATTCCAACCATCATTATCATGGTTTAAGAATGCGGAATCACGTTTAAACCACCACTTATCTGGTTTATTTGGTGTTAGCTCATTAGCATGGACAGGTCACCTAGTACACGTAGCAATTCCAGCGTCACGTGGTCAGCATGTAGGTTGGGATAACTTCTTAACTACATTACCTCACCCACAAGGTCTAGCTCCTTTCTTCACTGGTAACTGGTCAGCGTATGCTGAAAACCCTGATACTGCAGCACACCTTTTCGGTACATCGACAGGTTCAGGTACAGCGATTCTTACTTTTTTAGGTGGCTTCCACCCACAGACACAAAGCTTATGGTTAACTGATATGGCTCACCACCATTTAGCAATTGCGGTTGTATTCATCGTTGCTGGTCACATGTATCGTACTAACTTTGGTATCGGTCACAGCATGAAAGAAATTCTTGAAGCGCACACACCACCTGCTGGTGGTTTAGGAACTGGTCACAATGGTATCTATGACACATTAAACAACTCGTTACACTTCCAATTAGGTCTTGCGTTAGCATCTGTAGGTACAATGTCGTCATTAACTGCACAACACATGTATGCATTACCACCGTATGCTTTCCTAGCACAAGATTTCACGACGCAAGCGGCACTTTATACACACCACCAATATATTGCTGGTTTCATTATGTGTGGTGCATTTGCTCACGGTGCCATCTTCTTCATTCGTGATTACGATCCAGAGCAAAACAAAGGCAACGTACTTGCTCGTATGCTTGAACACAAAGAAGCGGTTATTTCACACTTAAGTTGGGTTTCGTTATTCCTAGGGTTCCACACACTAGGTTTATACGTACACAACGATGTTATGATGGCTTTTGGTACACCAGAGAAACAAATTCTTATCGAACCAGTTTTCGCACAATGGATTCAAGCTTCATCAGGTAAGACTCTATACGGCTTCGACGTACTTTTATCAGCTCAAGGTAGTGTTGCTAGTTCTGCTAGTCAAGGTATTTGGTTACCAGGTTGGTTAGCAGCAATCAATGACAGCACGAACTCATTATTCTTAACTATTGGTCCTGGTGACTTTTTAGTTCACCACGCAATCGCATTAGGTTTACACACAACTACACTAATTTTAGTTAAAGGTGCCCTAGATGCTCGTGGTTCAAAATTAATGCCGGATAAAAAAGATTTTGGTTACAGTTTCCCATGTGACGGTCCAGGCCGTGGTGGTACTTGTGATATTTCTGCCTGGGATGCCTTCTACTTAGCAGTATTCTGGATGTTAAACACAATTGGTTGGGTAACATTCTACTGGCACTGGAAACATCTAGGTATCTGGCAAGGTAACGTAAACCAATTCAATGAATCATCAACATACATTATGGGTTGGTTACGTGACTATTTATGGCTAAACTCTTCGCAACTGATTAACGGGTATAACCCATTTGGTATGAACAGTTTATCTGTATGGGCGTGGATGTTCTTATTTGGTCACTTAATTTATGCGACTGGATTCATGTTCCTTATTTCTTGGCGTGGTTACTGGCAAGAATTAATTGAAACATTAGCATGGGCGCACGAACGTACACCGTTAGCAAACTTCGTTCGTTGGAAAGACAAACCAGTTGCTTTATCAATTGTACAGGCTCGATTAGTGGGTCTTACGCATTTTGCGGCAGGTTATGTATTAACATATGCTGCATTCTTAATCGCTTCAACATCAGGTAAATTCGGTTAATTTACAACTAATTAATCTGTTCTCGAGGTGAATATAGATGGATTTTTTAGACAGGAGTAATCACTCCTGTCTAAAAAAAGAGAACTTCTTTCTTGCTATCTGAGCAACATTCTGATAATCTAGATACCAGACATATTAATGAAATAGAAAGGATCTATTATGGCAAAGAAAGCAATGGTAGAGCGTGAACTAAAAAGAAAACATTTAGTAGCAAAATACGCTGAAAAGCGCGCGCATCTAAAAACCGAAATGAAAAATGCAGAAAGTTTACAAGAAAAACTTATGTATCAAGCACAATTACAAAAGCTACCACGTAACAGCTCAGCAAACCGATTACATAATCGATGTATGTTAACGGGTCGTCCAAAAGGTTACCTTCGAGATTTTGGTCTTTCACGTCACACACTACGTGAAATGGCTAACTTCTGTTTACTACCGGGTGTAACAAAAGCAAGTTGGTAGTCTTTTCAGATTAATGAACTAACCCTGTTTATTCCCCGTAAGGGGAATAAAAACAAGTCATATACCACCTACTTGACAGTTCAATAAAAATCTTTTATCTTACTATTGTGAACGACTTCAGCCCCCATCGTCTAGAGGCCTAGGACATTTCCCTTTCACGGAAGAAACAGGGATTCGAATTCCCTTGGGGGTATTCCGCATATAACACTGTAATGATATACAGTGGGATATATTCAAACAACTTCATACCCACTAGTATGTAGCCTAGAAACTTAAACCAATCCGCTTTACTTACTTGAAATTAGCGGGAGTAGGATTCGAACCTACGACCTCAAGATTATGAGCCTTGCGAGCTACCAGGCTGCTCTATCCCGCACTAACTATATACAATATTGATTGTATCAAATTTATAGCAATTCGTAAATTGACCGAATTGCATAAGATAATACAAGGTGCTACACTATAATACAGATTTAAGCAAATATTTTAAAAGGAGAACACAATGGCTCGTGTAAAACGTGGTTTTGTGGCGCAACGTCGTCGTAAAAAAATTTTAGACCGAACAGAAGGTTTCATTGGCTCATCATCAACACTATTCCGTACCGCTAATGAACGTTACATTAAAGCATTACGTAATGCAACTCGTGACCGTAAGACAAAAAAACGTGAGTACCGTAGTCTTTGGATTGCACGATTAAACGCAGCAGCCAACGCAAATGGAATGAACTATTCACAGTTTATTTCTGTATGTAAAGAAGAAAAAATTTTACTGAACAGAAAAGTTTTATCGCAGCTAGCAATCCATGATCGTCAAGCTTTCCACCAGTTAATTGAAACAATTCAATAAATAGTCATTATGAAAACACAAAAAGGTCTTAGACTTATCATTCCACAAATTGGGAATAATGAGTTAACACCAACAACAATCAATCCAAAAAATATTATTTTGCTACGCCAATTCATCAGCGCAGAGGGTAAAATTCTACCGCGCCGTATGACAAACCTATCAGCAAAAGAGCAACGTTGGGTGGCTCGTACAATCAAGCAAGCACGTGTTATGGGCCTATTACCCTTTGTTAACAAACGCGCTTAGACTTGCGGTATATACCCATACTGGTTGTTTTATTTACCAAAGTTTATTAATACGTAAACTTTGGTAGTTTTATGATTCGCAATTCGCTATGAACTAAGACATCGACGCCAGTCGACCTAGTTTTTATTAGAAACCGAAAACTAACGAATCAGGGAAGAAACGGTTAATTTCAATTAAAAGACCTGATAGTACACTCATTGTTGCTAGTGTTAGAACAGGAGCTGTTGATAAATAAGTTTGGAAGTGTTTCATTAAGGTAAAATCCTTTTTTATTTTTTGCTCTTATGACTTCATGATACTGCGCCTTTAGGAAAAAACCAATTTTTGTTTAATCTTTTTTAAGTACATATTGCTTTTTCAAAAAAACCAGTTATCCTGATTGTATAGAAGTTATCGGGATGTAGCGCAGTTTGGTAGCGCTCTTGTTTTGGGAACAAGAGGTCGCAGGTTCGAATCCTGTCATCCCGATCTTTAAAAATAAAAAAAGCGTCCTTAGTTCAGTTGGTAGAACGCAGGTTTCCAAAACCTGATGTCGTGGGTTCAAGTCCTACAGGGCGTGTTGCACAAATAGTCTCGATTTTTATGCCATATAGGATATATTCGAAATTAAGGTTAAACGTTATAATAAGGCAAAGTCATTCACAAACATTACAAAGAATCCTATCAATTATTCTTATAATTTATGCCAACAATTCAACAATTAGTTAAATCTGCACGAACAAAGCAGACTATTAAAACAAAGTCTGCTGCTTTAGTGTCATGCCCCCAAAGACGTGGAGTATGTACACGTGTTTACACAACAACACCTAAAAAACCTAATTCGGCACTTCGTAAAGTTGCACGTGTACGCTTAACTTCAGGATTTGAGGTTACGGCCTATATTCCAGGTGTAGGTCACAATTTACAAGAACACTCGGTTGTTCTAATCCGTGGTGGGCGAGTTAAAGATTTACCTGGAGTACGTTACCATGTTGTTCGTGGAACACTTGATGCTGCAGGTGTACAAAACCGTAACCAAAGTCGTTCAAAATATGGTTCTAAAAAACCAACAAAATCAGGATCAGAAGACTAATATCTCTAGAATCTAAAAAAAACAGTAATTAGGATAAATAAATATGTCTCGTCGTCGACAAGCCGTTAAACGAATTACGACAGCCGACCCAGTATACGAAAGTCGTTTAGTACAGATGGTCGTAAATCGTTTAATGCAACAAGGTAAAAAAACAATCGCCTATAAAATTATGTATCAAGTTCTTGAAGAACTTGGAGAAACAACTCAAGATGATCCATTAAAACTTCTTGAACAAGCTGTTCGTAATGTTACACCAGTGGTAGAAGTAAAATCTCGACGTATCGGTGGTTCAACGTACCAAGTACCGCTAGAAGTTCACCCGGAACGTGGTACAACGCTAGCCATTAGTTGGTTATTGACAGCTAGTAAATCACGCCCAGGACGTAGCATGACCGCAAAATTTAAAAGTGAATTGCTAGATGCATCAAAAAATATGGGTAATGCTATCCGTAAAAAAGAAGAAGTCCACAAAATGGCAGAAGCCAATAAAGCATTTGCAAAATATCGTTTTTAATAAAAACGATATTAAGTACTTGAATAAGTAAATCCTTTATTGCTATTCTAAATATGGAGCCCATAACGAATTAATACATCCATTACGGTAAGCTCTAATAAAAAACTAAAATAAATTAAATTAAACAATATGGCACGCGAAAAATTCGAACGTAAAAAACCACACGTAAACATTGGTACTATTGGTCACGTAGACCATGGTAAAACAACATTAACAGCGGCTATCACTATGGTATTAGCAGCCCAAGTTGGAGCTGGAAATGGTAAAGGCTACGCTGATATTGATTCTTCACCGGAAGAAAAAGCTCGTGGTATCACTATTAACACAGCACACGTAGAGTATGAAACTGAAGCACGCCACTATGCACACGTAGACTGTCCAGGACACGCGGATTATGTTAAAAACATGATTACCGGTGCCGCACAAATGGACGGTGCTATCTTAGTTGTTTCAGGTGCAGATGGTCCAATGCCACAAACAAAAGAACACATTCTTCTAGCTAAACAAGTTGGAGTACCAAACATTGTTGTATTCTTAAACAAAGAGGATATGGTTGATGACGCCGAATTACTAGAATTAGTAGAAATGGAAGTTCGTGAAACCTTAGATGAATATGAATTCCCAGGTGACGAAATTCCAATTGTACGTGGTTCAGCATTAATGGCGTTAGAAGCCGTACTAGCTAACCCCGCTACGAAAAAAGGTGATAACGAATGGGCAGACAAAATTCACACTTTAATGGAAACAGTAGACAGTTATATCCCGAACCCAGAACGTGAAACAGATAAGCCATTCTTAATGGCGATTGAAGACGTTTTCTCAATCACAGGTCGTGGTACTGTAGCGACAGGTCGTGTAGAACGTGGTGTAGTTAAAATTGGTGAACAAGTAGAACTTGTTGGTCTACAAAACACAACAGCTACAACGGTAACTGGACTTGAGATGTTCCAAAAAACTCTTGAAGAAAGTGTAGCAGGAGACAACGTAGGTATCTTATTACGTGGTGTAACAAAAGAAAATATCCAACGTGGTATGGTATTAGCAAAACCAGGTTCAATTACACCTCATACAGAATTCGAAGCACAAGTATATGTTTTAAATAAAGAAGAAGGTGGTCGACACACACCATTCTTCCCAGGTTACCGTCCTCAATTCTATGTTCGTACAACAGACGTTACAGGTAAAGTAGCTTCTTTTATTGCTGACGATGGTAGTGAAGCACAAATGGTAATGCCTGGTGACCGTGTTAAAATGGTAGTTGAGTTAATTCAGCCAATTGCAATTGAACAAGGTATGCGTTTTGCTATCCGTGAAGGTGGACGTACGGTAGGTGCTGGAGTAGTGTCAACTATTCTTAAATAACCTTCCAGGTTCAGTAAGCAAATCACTCAAATTGTCACCGATAAATAGCCGTGAGGCTATTTATCGGTGACCTTAAATTAATTAAATAATTGAACAAAAGTATGAAATTAAAACAACTTATTCAATCTATTGAAAATGAACAGCTAAAAACAGATCTACCAACAATCTGTGTTGGAGATACTGTACGTGTAGGTGTTCTTATTCAAGAGGGAAATAAAGAACGTGTTCAAAATTACCAAGGAACTGTTATCGGAAAACATAACGGACAACTTAACACAACAATTACTGTGCGACGTATTTTCCAAGGTGTTGGGATCGAACGTGTATTTCCAATCCATTCACCATTAGTTAAGAGTATTGAAGTTTTACGTCGTTCTAAAGTTCGCCGTGCAAAACTATATTACCTTCGTGACCGTGTAGGTAAAGCAACACGTTTAAAAGAAAAATTTGAACTTGGTGAATAATCAATAATCAACAAATTATATATCACAGGTATTAGCATTACAGGAGACTTTTTTATGAACCGTTTTTCGTTATTTGCCGCACAGGTAAAAACAGATCTAATCAAATATGATCCCGTAGTCGGATCAAGACGTATTAGTAATTATGTATGGGGGACTATCACGACTCTTGGTGGCCTTGGCTTTCTATTGACAGGAATCTCAAGTTTCTATCAAAAAAACCTTTTATTTTTTATTCATGTTGATAACATTGTATTTTTCCCACAAGGTTTAGTAATGTGTTTTTATGGTCTCTTAGCTTTCTTATTCAGTGCCTATATTTGGTTAACTGTATTTTGGGCAGTCGGAGAAGGGTTCAATGAATTTAACAAAGAACGCGGTGAAATTCGTATTTTTCGTTGGGGATTCCCAGGTAAAAACCGTAAAATCAATTTAACTTATAACCTTGATGAAGTCCAAAGTATCAAGATTTTCGTTCAAGATGGTGTCAATCCAAAACGTATAGTTTATCTTTGTCTAAAAGGTCAGCGTGAAATTCCTTTAACACGGGTTGGTACACCACCGACGGTTGAAGAAATTGAAACCAAAGGTGCCGAATTAGCCAAATTTTTACAAGTACCCTTAGAAGGGCTATAACAAAATAATTGCCATTAAAATATATATTTTTAATATATGTATCAAGTTGATTTTTATATCCCAAAGTTTTTATGACATCTATTAAAGAATTTTTAATAAATGAATTGCGTGACGTCTCATTAGAACTAGGAAAACTTCACCGTGAAGTCGATATTTTTTTGGCATTTCAAACTCAGGGGATTAGTTTAGCCGAATTTAAGTCACGTAATAAAATAAGCAGATTAAATTTTATAAATAACTTTGTTCAAAGCGAAATTGTTCAAATTAACCAAATGATTCAACAACGGCGTACTAAAACAAAGTTATTACGGTTAGCTTTTAATCTTATTACTATTTCACTTACTAATAATACACCCATTATTCTAACAACTCGGACAGCGGATAATTATTTAGCTGAGCTGCAAGTTAAATCGTCTTTGACCGTTGATGATCTTCAAATACTGTACACCGTATTAGATTATTATCTGGAAGATTGTTTACTGACCATTGATATTATTAATACGAATTTTGAAAAAACGAAATCTCCAAAGGTAGAATTTCGGAAAACACGCTTAATTCCCCGATCAATTCCACGTACATTTGAGCGTTTTTTTGATGAATTACAGTTAGTTGCGGAAGATCGCTATATAGATGAATTCTATTTATCACGAAAGGAAATCTTTGTTGCCGTACGTTCCTTAATCGTTCTATTAATAGTGCCAGTTTTAACAACTCAATTAATCAAGACCTTGCTATTAGAGCCGTTAGTGACCTATGAATGGAATTCTCTTAACGACAAGTTTTTTCTAAATGCACAACAAGAGCAAATTGCGTTACAAGATTTGCGTAATTTTGAAGATCAAATTTACTTCGAAGAGTTAGTAAGAGTTGCAGATAAATCTAACGCATTAATTGGCGGTAAGCCAGTTTTAACGTATATGAATGAAGCTAACTCTGTTATCACAGTAAAGGATGTTGGCTTGAAAACCGAAAACCTTTTCGATGTCGAAAATGAACGTATTGCGTTACGTCGTCTTGAAACAAAAATGTTGCGAATCGCAAAGGATAATAACGATCAAAGTATTGATACAATTACTAATTTACTGGGCGATATTATTACGATACTGATTCTTGCCTGTTTATTCGTCACTTTAAAAACGGAAATTAGTATTATAAAATCAGTTATTGGCGAAATCCTTTATAGTTTAAGTGATACTGCTAAATCTTTTGTTATTATTTTGTTGACAGATTTATTGGTAGGATTTCATTCTCCAAAAGGTTGGAATATTATTATACAAACATTATTAGATCATTTTGCACTACCTCAAAATGAAGAGTTTATCTTCCTTTGTGTAGCAACCTTTCCAGTTCTACTCGATACAGCATTTAAATATTGGATTTTCCGTTACTTAAATCGTCTATCGCCATCAACAGTTGTTACGTATCATAATATGATTGAATAAAAACTTTAAGTAAGTTTTTATATCTATAAAAAGATATAATAATTACGCATAATAACAACAAAATAACTAAATATTTCCCTGCCCGCAATTCATTAAATACAGGCAAATACTTATTCAAAAAACAAACCATAACAAGTCAAAGGAGATCCTTTTGTATGATGATTGACTTAGTAAAACGTCCAATCTTAACCGAAAAATCGATAAGATTGATTGAGAATAATCAATATACGTTTGATGTAGATCCAAAATTGACAAAACCGCAAATTAAACAACTTATCGAATCGATTTTTACTGTTAACGTTGTAGGTGTAAATACACATCGCCCACCTCGTCGTAAACGTCGTTTAGGTATGTTCAAAGGTTATCGTAATCAATATAAGCGCGTTATTGTTACTATCAAAGCTGGTCAAACAATTCAATTTATTCCGACTGAAGAATAAAAACTTTAGCAGTTTTAAAACTGATGACAACATATATTTAAAATAGGCAAAACAAAGAGAGGAATTAGTATGGGAATTCGATTATATCGCGTAAACACACCAGCAACTAGAAATCGTTCCATTTCTACTTTTGAGGAATTAACAAAAAGCTCACCAGAGCCAACATTAGTAAAAGCAAATCACCGTGCACGCGGCCGTAATAACCGTGGTGTCATCACTTCACGCCATCGTGGAGGAGGACATAAAAAATTATACCGTATTATCGATTTCAAACGCGATAAAGTAGGTATGATTGCTCGTGTTATTGGTATCGAATATGATCCAAACCGTAATGCACGTATTGCATTACTTCATTACAATGATGGAGAAAAACGCTATATTTTACATCCACGTAATTTAAACGTGAACGATGAAATTATTGCTGATTTTAACGTTCCAGTTAAAGTTGGAAATGCTATGCCACTTTGGAACATGCCATTAGGTACTGAAGTACATAACATTGAATTACAGCCTAATTCAGGTGGTAAATTAGCTAGAGCAGCCGGTGCATTCGCGCAGTTAGTAGCTAAAGAAGGTGACTACGTTACGTTAAAACTAGCATCAGGCGAGATTCGTTTAGTTCACAAAAACTGCTGGGCAACAATTGGCCAAGTCGGGAACGTCGATATTACAAATGTACGTTCAGGTAAAGCTGGTAGGACTCGTTGGTTAGGTCGCCGACCACATGTACGTGGTAGTGTTATGAACCCATGCGATCACCCACACGGTGGTGGTGAAGGACGTGCCCCAATTGGTCGTGCTCGCCCAGTAAGTCCTTGGGGTAAACCTGCACTGGGACAAAAAACACGTTCTAAAAAACGTTATAGCACAAGTTTAATTTTAAAACGTCGTCGTTAAAAATTACTCTAACACTGATTATACAAGGAGAAACCAATGCCTCGTTCATTAAAAAAAGGACCATTTATTGCGGCAAGTCTTTTAACAAAAATTCAAACACAAAATGAAAAAAGCCAAAAAGTAACCATTAAAACCTGGTCACGCTCGTCAACAATTATTCCAATTATGATTGGACATACAATTGCAGTACACAATGGACGTGAGCATATTCCGGTTTTTATTACCGATCAAATGGTTGGTCATAAGTTAGGCGAATTTGCATTAACGCGTACATTCCGTGGACACGTGAAAAAAGACAAAAAAGCAAAACGCTAATAAAAAAATCGAACATATCGTTTGAAATAAAAATAAACTTTAAGACCGCTAACGTAAGGTCATAATTAAAAATAAATAACTTATATAATATGGGACAAAAAGTAAATCCTCTTGGTTTACGTTTAGGTATTACCAAAGATCATTACTCGCAGTGGTTCGCTGATCCTAAAACGTATTCGAGCTATGTACTTGAAGATAATTTTCTTCGTAAATTCATTGAAACTGAATATAAAGAAGCGGGTTCTGTAGATATTCAAATTGAGCGTAAACTAGAACAAATCTATTTACATATTCGTGCGGCACGTCCAGGTTTATTCTTAGGAAAAGATGGCGATAGTTTAGATAAACTTCGTTACCGCTTAGAACAAAAACTAACAAGTTATCGCTCACGTGCATTACGCCGTTCATACTATCCAACGATTTCACAACCTGTACCAGGGTTTGCAAAACCAAAGATTGCCTTACATATTAACGAGTTAGAAAATCCAAATCAGGAAGCTGGCTACCTAGCTGACTTTGTCGTTGAACAATTAGAAACGCGTGCTCCCTTCCGTCGTGCAATGCGCCAAGCGGTACAACGCGCTGAACGTGCTAATATTCCAGGAATTAAAATTGAAGTATCCGGACGTTTAAATGGTGCAGAAATCGCTCGTACTGAATGGGTGCGTGAAGGTCGTGTTCCATTACACACATTACGTGCTGATATTGATTATTCATACAAAACGGCTCAAACTATTTACGGTATCTTAGGCGTTAAAGTTTGGCTCTTCCGTGGGGAAAAAGTATAAATAACCTATTCTTTTAACCTCATATCGTGAGGATCGTATTACATAGAATGTATTAAACGATGAATAAATTTCAACGATTGAATAATTAAAAATATGTTAAGTCCAAAAAGAACAAAATATAGAAAGCCGCACCGTAATCATTTTGCTGGTAAAGCAACACGTGGAACAACACTTTTACACGGAGATTTCGGATTACAGGCAGTAGAACCACATTGGTTAACTTCGCGCCAAATTGAAGCGGGTCGACGAGTATTAACTCGTTATGTTAAAAAGACCGGAAAACTATGGATTCGTGTCTTCCCTGATCATGCTGTTACAGTACGCCCAGCAGATACTCGTATGGGGTCAGGTAAAGGCGCACCTGATTATTGGGCAGCAGTTGTAAAGCCTGGTAAAATGATTTACGAAATCACCGGTGTATCGGAATCGATTGCTCGTGAGGCTTTCCGAATTACAGCACATAAAATGCCTTTCAAAACAAAATTCGTAACAAAATAACTTCTCAATATGATCCAACCACAAAGCTATTTAAATGTTGCTGATAACACTGGTGCCAAAGAAATTATGTGTATCCGTGTATTAGGCAAAAAGACAGCAAATATTGGAGATGTAATCATTGGAGTAGTAAAAGATGCTATTCCAAATATGCCTCTAAAAAAATCCGATAAAGTTCGCGCTGTAATCGTACGTACTCATGGAGGTGTACAACGTAATAACGGTAGTTCAATTCGTTTCGATGATAATGCTGTTGTACTTTTAAACAAAGATAATAATCCGCGTGGTACACGTGTTTTCGGACCAGTTGCACGTGAATTACGTGAAAAAAACTTTACTAAAATTCTTTCTTTAGCACCAGAAGTTTTATAGTTGGTTTTAAACGACGATAAGCTTAGAACTACTAAAGACTACGGTAAGTTTTTAGATACTAAATACAAATGAAATGAATAGACCGTATGGCTCAACGATTAAAACAATATTACTTAGATAAAGTAATTCCTCAACTAACAGAAACATTTCAGTATACGAATCGCCAAGAGGTACCACAAATTACAAAAATTGTAATTAACCGTGGTATCGGAGAAGCCTCGCAAAACTCTAAATTCTTAGATTCGTGTTTTGAAGAATTACGCCTTATTTCAGGACAACATGGAGTTGTAAAACGCTCAAAAAAGGCAATCGCAGGATTTAAAGTTCGTGAAAATATGCCGATTGGTATTTCAGTAACTTTACGTGGCGACCGTATGTACGCGTTTTTAGATCGTCTTATTAATTTAGCATTACCACGAATTCGTGATTTTCAAGGTATTCGTGCTAAAAGTTTCGACGGTCACGGGAACTACACAATCGGGCTTGAAGAACAATTAATGTTCCCTGAAATTGATTATGATAAAATCCAACAGATAACTGGAATGGACATTTCTATCATCACAAATACAAATAAAGATGAAGAAGCAAAAGCATTACTGCAAGCCTTAGGTATGCCTTTCCGCAAGTAAAAATAAATATAAACATCGGAGATAATTATGGTTACGGATACTACAAGTGATTTTTTAACTCGTATTCGCAATGCAAGTCTAATCAAAAGTCAACGTGTTATAGTTCCTAAAACAAATGGGAATGTTGCACTAACAAAAATTCTTGAACAAGAAGGATACATTTCAGGATTTGAAATGGAAGGAGATAACTTAACACTTCAATTAAAATATAAGGGTCGCGATCAGAAACCGTTAATCACAAATCTAAAACGTGTGAGTAAACCAGGACGTCGTATTTATAGTGCTTCAAAAGATGTACCTCGTATTTTAGGTGGAATGGGTATCTTAATTGTTTCTACGTCTGTTGGTTTAATGACAGATAGACAAGCGAGAGCTCAGAAACTTGGTGGGGAGTTGGTTTGCTCAATTTGGTAAAACAACAATCTATCATAGGAGGTAAAAACTTTGAATATACCCAAACAGGATTTAATTGAAATGCAAGGTAGCATTACTCAATGCTTATCGAATGGAATGTTTCGTGTTAAATTAGAAAATGGTTTTCAAGTTTTAGCTCACATTTCAGGAAAAATTCGTCGTAATTCTATTCGTATCATTTTGGGTGATAACGTACTCGTAGAATTAAGTCCTTATGATTTAACTCGAGGTAGAATCATCTATCGTGGAAAAGTTGATAAAACTGGTTAAAACACTCTGAAATAATTTATAAAAAATAAACTAAGGCTGCTATGAAAGTAAGATCATCAGTAAAAAAGATGTGTGCAAAATGTCGTTTGATCAAACGTGGAAGTAAAATTCTAGTAATTTGCTCGAACCCAAAACACAAACAACGCCAAGGGTAATTTTATACTCTCCTGGCTGATGTTAGTAAAAAACTAGTACAAACTAAATAAAGCTCATTTATATGGCAAAACAAATTAAGAAAGTACAGAAACGTGCTAAAAAGAAAATTACGTGCGGTGTAGTAAGTATTCAAGCATCATTCAACAATACTATTGTATCTGTAAGTAGCCCAACTGGCGATGTGATTGCATGGTCATCGGCAGGTGCGTGTGGCTTTAAAGGTGCTCGTAAAGGAACACCATTTGCCGCAAAAACGGCTGCTGAAGCTGCCGCAAAAACATCAATGGAATACGGCTTAAAAGAAGCTCACGTATTCGTTAAAGGACCAGGCCCAGGACGTGAAACTGCAATTCGCGGACTTCAGGAAGCGGGTCTAGATATCACACTAATTCGTGATATTACAGCCGTACCACATAACGGATGTCGTCCACCTAAAAAACGTCGAGTTTAATAACTATGACTACAAACCCATTAATCTTTTGTATAGATTCAAGAATTGAAAATTCTACGTCATTATATTCCCGATTTCAACTTGGTCCGATTCCTAAAGGTCATGGTTTAACAGTTGGGAATGCATTACGTCGTATCTTACTTTCCGAATTAAAAACGACGGCTATTCTTGCTGCGAGATTACAATTAAATAATGGAGCGTTTGTTCCTCATGAATACTCATCTCTTACTGGAGTACAAGAGTCGACTCTAGATATTTTATTGAATCTACGAGAATTGGTTTTCACTACAAAAAACCTTCAAGTCGAACCCATTATCGGGTCCTTTAAACTTAAAGGTCCTAAACGTATAACAGCTGGGGATCTCAAGTTACCGCGTAATATACAAATCGTGGATCCTGATCAATATATCTGTACAATTAATGATGATATAGAATTAGGTGTTCAAGTTTTATTAGGGGTTGGAAAGGTAGGAACATCGTTTGTAAATGTCACTCCTCAAAAAGAAACATTTACACAAAAAGGAAATTATTTCCGTCTTGATCCAAGCTTTCAAGCTATTAAACAGATTAACTACAAGATTGAAGAAAATTTTCTTCAAATGGATGGTCAAACTACTGAAGCTAGTGAACAAATTATATTAGAAGTATCGACGAACGGAAGTATCCATCCGTTTCAAGCATTGAAGACGGGTTTAATGGAATTACAAACACTGTTTAATACAATTAGTCTAACCTCGTTTTACACTTTGCGCTCAACTAAGTCTCGAAGTGAAACGAATATGGTTAACGAACCGGTTAATAAAATGTATCTTACAAAACCGCTACGTAAACGTATTTGTTCATTTGATATAGCTAATTTGCAATTGAATTTAAGTACCTTTATCCAATTAAAAAAGGAAAATTTCCAAACAATTGGTGACTTAGTTATTACAGATATTACCCAACTACGTACTCAACTTACAAAAGATGCATTCGATGAAGTAGTTCATTTACTCCAACAGTTAGGTCTGGAGAAATCAACACTTAGTCTGAATAACTCTATAATCGAAGGAGATATTAATGAATAATATTATTCAAACAGTTGGACGTCGTAAATGTTCAACTGCTCAAATCAAATTAGTACCAGGTGATGGAATAATCACAATTAATGGTAAATTAATTAACGACTTTTTACAAGGTAGCCCTACATTATTGAATGCCGTTCAAAAACCGCTTGAGCAACTTGCATTAGAAAATAAATATAATATTACAGTGCAGGTTAGTGGTGGTGGAATTACAGGCCAAGCAAATGCCATTCAATTAGGTATTGCTCGAGCATTGTGTGTTATTGATAGTACATACCGAACAATTCTAAAACCAAAAGGATTACTAACGCGTGATAGTCGTATTAAAGAACGTCGCAAATATGGTTTAAAGAAAGCTCGTAAAGCACCTCAATTCTCAAAACGTTAAACCGTTGTTAATTCTTATTACTTTTTCCAACTTTGTATCAGTCGATTTCGTATCGGCTGCTTTAAATAATTTGAAAATACTAAAATACCATATTATGTCAAATACAACAGATATTATTGAAAAATTAAAAACATTAACATTATTAGAAGCTGCAGAGCTAGTTAAAGAAATTGAAGAAACGTTTGGTGTTGATGCATCGGCAGCTTCGGGTGGTGGCATGATGATGATGGCTGCAAGTGCGGGTGGTGATGCTGCTGGCGCGTCAGAAGCAAAAACAACTTTCGATGTTATTTTAGAAGACGTAGCAAGCGACAAACGTGTAGCGGTTCTGAAAGCGATTCGTAGTTTAACTAGCTTAGGTTTAAAAGAGGCTAAAGATTTAACATCTGCACTACCTAAACCAGTTAAAGAAGGGGTTTCATCTGAAGAAGCGGAAGCAGCTAAAAAAGAATTAGAAGAAGCAGGTGGTAAAGTAACGATTAAATAACCAAACGGCTGTTTATTTGTCCACTCAGTTTGGAATAGTATTTCTCTGATTTGGCTAGTTAGCCAAATCAGAGATTAGAATATATCTATCAACTATTAGAATAGACCTAAAGTTAGTGAGATATCGATTGGTAAAGTTGCCCCAATACCTAAGTAGATAGCAAAAACAGTACCAAATAAGAATACAGTCATCGCGATTGGACGACGGAACGGGTTTTGGAATTTGTTAATACTTTCAATGAATGGAACAGTCATTAGTCCTAATGGAATTGCTCCACTTAAAACTACACCTAACAGTTTGTTTGGAATAGTACGTAGCATCTGGAATGATGGGTATAAGTACCACTCTGGTAAAATTTCTAATGGTGTTGCAAATGGGTTTGCTGGCTCACCGCTTGCTGCAGGATCTAGTACAGCTAGACCAATAGCTAAACAGAATGTACCTAAAATACATACTGGGAACATGTATAAAAGATCGTTTGGCCATGCGGGCTCACCATAGTAGTTGTGACCCATACCTTTAGCTAATTTTGCACGTAATACAGGATCTGAAAGATCGGGCTTTTTAATAACGGCCATAGTAGTCTCCTATGTTTTAAATAGTTTGTTTTAGTTCGTGTTTAATGCAGTTAATGGTTTAAACATTAAAGAGGACCTGAAATCCCTTGTTTACGGATCATTAAGAAGTGCATTAACATAAATACTGATGTTAATAGAGGCATTACAAATGTGTGTAAACTGTAGAAACGAGTTAACGTTGCTTGGCCTACACCTGGGCCTCCACGTAAGATTTCAACTAATGTTGTACCTACAACTGGAATTGCATCTGGGATACCTGTAACAATTTTAACCGCCCAGTAACCTACTTGGTCCCATGGTAGCGAATAACCTGTTACACCAAACGCACACGTACAAACAGCCATAGTAACACCTGTTACCCACGTTAATTCACGTGGACGTTTGAAACCACCTGTTAAGTACACACGACATACGTGTAAAATCATCATAAGAACCATCATACTTGCTGACCAACGGTGGATTGAACGGATTAACCAACCGAAGTTAACGTCTGTCATAATGTATTGCACCGATGCGAATGCTTCAGCTACTGTTGGACGGTAGTAGAACGTCATAGCGAAACCTGTTGCAACTTGTACTAAGAAAGCAGTGAATGTAATACCACCAATACAGTAAAAAATATTTACATGTGGTGGTACGTATTTAGAAGAGATATCGTCCGCAATTGCTTGAATTTCAAGACGTTCTTGGAACCAGTCGTAAACTTTACTCATTTTTTTGTTTTTATTGTTTTATTTATTTACTCAAATAGGCTGATTTTTCCAGTAGCGAACTACTGAAAATTGGATGTGGTTTATATTATAGAAAGAATACTCCAAGGTTATCTACTTATCTATCGGATATACGATAAACCTTGGAGTATCGTGGGATTAACGTCCCATGCTTGTCCAGTTCATTGGTACATCATCTAAGATAACCGATTGGTTATAAATTTCTAAGATAATTACTAAGAATACTGCAAATAGAGCCATGAATAGTCCCATTACTGGAGTTGTACCCCAGCCCGGTGCTACTTTACCATATTCAGAGTTTAACGGTTTTAGAATTGAACCTAAACCTGTCACGATACCTGTATCAGCTCCAGTAGAAGTTGATTTTGTAGTTCCAGTTGCCATAATATTTTCTAAATATATTTTTTTAGATTTTTTTTAACTTCTATACTAGTATTAATAGTGTTGTCTAGATTCATTATATGAATATAATGTATATAACAACATAAAGTTAAATTTTAAATAGAATTGAGGAAAATCATATGGAGAATCCAGCAATTTTCTTCTCAATCTTTTTTTGGTGTCTTTTAATCAGCGTAACAGGCTATTCTGTTTATCTGGGTTTCGGACCACCGGCAAAAGAATTGAGAGATCCGTTTGAAGAGCACGAAGATTAAAACTCTTTGCTCTGCAGCGTACGTATAATACACTCTTTCTGATACGCAATCAGAAAGAGAATATCATCTCTAACTTAAAATTAATCCACGTTAATTCTTGGCGGTTCGCGGAAAAAGATCGAAAAGAAGATAATACCTAACGTACTAATTAGAAGGAATGTGTAAACTAGTGCTTCCATGTTAATTTGGGGTTATCGTTAATAAGCGATGCCCTGGCTATTTCTTTTAACATTAGAAATAGCCACGGGCTCGACTTGTTTAATTTTATACTGATTGACGACGTGTAGATGTGTCTCCTAGTTTTAAGAATGCACCGAACTCAATTTGTTCGTCTAGATCTGGATCGATACCTGCGAATACATCACGGAAGATAGTACGAGCACCATGCCAAATGTGACCAAAGAAGAATAGAAGTGCTAAGAATAGGTGTCCGAAAGTAAACCAACCACGTGTACTAGTACGGAATACACCGTCTGATTGTAACGTTGCACGGTCAAATTCAAAAACTTCACCTAATTGTGCACGACGAGCATATTTCTTAACTGTTGCTGGATCATCAAATTTGATTCCATCTAATTCACCACCATAGAATGTAACAGATACACCTACTTGTTCGATACTGTAACGTGATTCCGCACGACGGAATGGAACGTCTGCACGAACAACGCCGTCTTTATCTAGTAAAACAACCGGGAATGATTCGAAGAAAGCTGGCATACGACGAACAAAAAGTTCTTCGCCAGACTTGTCTGTGAATGAAGCGTGCCCTAACCAACCTACAGCAATACCGTCACCACTGTTCATTGCACCTGTACGGAATAACCCACCTTTTGCAGGATCGTTACCGATATAGTCATAGAATGCCAGTTTTTCTGGAATAGATGCCCAAGCTTGGCTAAGTGATTTACCTTCACTAACTGAAGTTTGAACACGTTTTTGGATTTCTTGTTGGAAGAAACCTTGATCCCATTGATAACGAGTTGGACCAAATAATTCTACTGGAGTAGTTGCTGATCCATACCACATTGTACCCGCAACAACAAATGCTGCCCAGAATACGGCTGCGATACTACTAGAAAGTACTGTTTCAATGTTACCCATACGTAAACCGTTATATAGACGTTGCGGTGGACGAACTGATAAGTGGAATAAACCTGCAATGATACCTAAGATACCAGCGGCAATGTGGTGTGATGCTACACCGCCAGGGTTGTATGGATCGAATCCATCTGCGCCCCATGATGGCGATACTGGTTGAACACTACCTGTTAGTCCGTAAGGGTCTGAAACCCAGATACCAGGGCCAAATAAACCTGTTACGTGAAATGCACCAAATCCGAAACACAGTAAGCCTGATAGGAATAAGTGAATACCAAAAATTTTAGGTAAATCGAGTGCTGGGTTTCCAGTTCGTGGGTCACGGAATAGTTCTAGATCCCAGTATACCCAGTGCCAAATTGAGGCAGCGAAAAGTAAACCTGCTAAAATAATGTGTGCTGCAGCTACACCTTCATAACTCCAGATACCTGGGTTTGACGATGTTTCACCACTGATTGTCCAACCACCCCACGATTGTGAAACGCCTAAACGAGTCATAAAGGGAAGTACGAACATCCCTTGACGCCACATTGGGTTTAATACTGGATCTGAAGGGTCAAAAACAGCTAATTCATAAAATGCCATTGAACCTGCCCAACCTGATACAAGACCTGTGTGCATTAAGTGCACGGAAATCAGACGGCCCGGGTCATTTAAAACAACCGTGTGTACACGATACCAAGGTAATCCCATAGTAAAATCTTTTGTTAATTGTTCTTTACTTTTTTTCTATTTCGTTTTAATATGTCTATTATATCACATACTTTTAGTAGTTAATTCTATTTTTCAATAAACTTTTTAAATCTTATGCCAATCGGTGTTCCTAAAGTCCCGTTCCGTTTACCTGGTGAGTCGTCTGCCCAATGGGTAGATCTGTACAACCGTTTATATCGTGAACGTTTATTAT
>Ga0209771_1000025_pt1 | contig 74701 bp, 65 predicted proteins | sample SaaInl59LU_5_DNA_FD_184639 | JGI IMG/M metagenome (GOLD analysis project Ga0209771, IMG submission 184639) | Marine microbial communities from expanding oxygen minimum zones in the Saanich Inlet - ESP_59LU_5_DNA (SPAdes) (version 2) | ecosystem: Environmental > Aquatic > Marine > Intertidal zone... | reverse complement strand
TAAAATTATCTGTTTATGATGGTATTCATGTGTTTTTATTTAAAGCTAAAGCTACTGATTCGACTTTAAACGGAATGTTTTATTCTGGAAATCACTGGAAAGAACCTTTTGAAGCTAAACTAAATAACGATTATGAACTAGAAGTAGATGAAAATATTACTTACATTAAAGAGGATTATAATGAGTTTTATTTTTCATTTCCAGATCACAAAGGAAGATTAGTAGAAAGTACTGATGCAGAATTTAATAATAAAGTTGTTATAGCTCAAATAATGGGTTCTTGGTGCCCAAACTCTTTAGATGAAACTAAATTTTTAGTAAATTATTTGAAAGAAAATCCATATGATAAAATTAAAGTGGTTTCATTAGATATCGAAATTGCTAAATCTAGAGAAACATCTATAAATAATATTAGTAGATTAATAGAAGAGGTTGAAATTCCTTATCCTGTTTTATTAGCGCAATTTGGAAGAGGTGGTAGTAAAAAGGCTGTTTTAGAGAAATTCCCAATGTTAAATAAGTTTAATGCATATCCTACTTTATTAATTATTGACAAAAACAAAAAGGTAAGAAAGATATACCCAAGTTTTAATGGACCTGCAACAGGAGAAAAATTCACTAATTTTAAAGAAGATTTCAATAAGGTTGTCAATCAATTAGTCTCTGAAATTGAATAAAGTATTTAAACTTTAAAAAAGTATATAAGAATTAAGTATGTTTTTAAAAATACCAAATTACATAAAATTTCTATTCACAAATTTTATAGTATTAATCTTATTCAATTTTATTTTTAGAATACTGTTTTTTTATTTATTTGCTGAGTTAGAAACTGCTACATCAAAAGAAATACAAAACTCCTTTTTACTAGGCTTACGTTTTGATATTAAGCTAGCTTCATTAATAATGTTTCCTTTAGTGTTATTGGTTTTAATTACAAATTATAAATTCTTTAAAAAATCTGTTTATCATAAAATTACACTTTTTTATTTTCCATTAGCTTATCTTATTTTAACCTTATTTTATTTATTTGATTTTGGTTACTACAGTTACTTATCTGTAAGATTAGATGCTGCTTCTTTACGCTTTTTAGAAGATTTAAAAATTTCTTCACAAGTTTTATGGGAAAGTTACCCTATTGTAAAAGGTGTAATTAGTTTACTGTTCTTAATATTTTTGATTAGAAGACTGGCTAATTTTATCTATAAATCTCATGCTAACCAAATAAATCATATTTCAAATAAAATAAAAGCGCTTTATTTTATAGCTACTTTTTTACTATTTGCTTTTAGTATTTACAATAGTTTTACTCACTATCCATTAAGGTGGAGTGAGGCTTTCTTTTCTAAAAACAACAAGGTAAATCAGTTTGCATTAAACCCTGTGCTCTATTTCTTTGATTCTTTCGCTTTTAGAACAGAAGCTGTAAATATGGAGGAATTTAAAAAGTACTATCCTTTTATTGCTGAAGATTTAAACTTACCAAAAGATAGCATTTCATTTGAAAGAAAAGTAGTTTTTAATGATAGTGTAAAACTTAAACAAAAACCAAATGTTGTTTTTGTAATGTTAGAATCTGTTGGTGTAAAGCCTATGAGTTTTTATGGAAACCCTATAAAATCTACTCCAAAAATGGATTCAATAATTCCAAATAGTTTACATTTTTCTAACTTTTTTGTTCATAAATCTGGAACAGCAGCAAGTGTATTTGCAAGTGTTACTGGATTACCAGATATAGATGACGTTAATACAGCTTCTAGAAATCCAATGATTATAGATCAACGTATTTTATTTGATCAGTTTAATGGCTATGAAAAACTTTATTTTTTAGGAGGAAGTGCAAACTGGGCTAATATTAGAGGTATTTTTCAAGCCAATATAAAAGGATTAAAAATATTTGAAGAAGGAAGTTATGATACAGAAAACAGAGCTGATGTTTGGGGAATAGATGATTACGAATTATTTAAAGAATCTGATAAAGAGCTTAAAAAACTTCATCAAAAAAACAATCCTTTTGTGGCTTACATTCAAACAGCTTCTAATCATATGCCTTTTACAGTGCCAGATAAAAAAGAAAGCTTTACTCCTATTCAAGAGACTGAAATTTCTAAAGATTTGTTAGAAAAATCTGGTTTTAAATCTGTTGCACAATTAAATGCATTACGTTACTTAGATTTTAATGTAGGTAAATTTTTAGATAGAGCTAAAACATCTGGTTATTATGACAATACAGTTTTTGTCTTTTTTGGAGATCATAACACTATGATGAATAGAAGTAGTAATTATACAAATGAACATGATTTAAACATTAATTTACAACATGTTCCTTTTTTCATTAATGCTCCTAAATTCACTGAAAACAAAGAAGTTAATTATAATGGAAAGTTAATAGATATGTTTCCTACAGTTATGAGTTTATTAAAAATGAATTATACAAATTACACTTTAGGAAGAGATTTATTAGACTCTATTAATTATAAAAATCCAACCTCTTTTGTGTACTTACGTATGCAAGGCGAACCTACAGTTGGTCTACTTAAAGATAGTTTATACTACTCTAAAACAAACGTAACCAACACCACAGGTTTATATAATTTAAAAAGCGATAAACTAGAGGATATTAGCAAACTATTGCCTGAAGAAAAAATGAAAATGGATAGTTTGTTAAAAGCTTATTATCACTCAACTAAATACTTATATTTTAACAATAAAAAGTAATTAAGCAAGCGACTTTTTATCAAGCTTTTTATATAGTAAAAAATATAGGTTTCCAAATAGAGTTCCTATGGTAATTCCTACAAAAATATCAATTGGGAAATGTACACCTAAGTACAATCTAGAATAAGAAAAAAGTATTGGAAAAATTAATATTAAGTAAATGTATTTCTTAATTTTTTCTTTTAAAAGTAAAATTACATAAACTGTAAAAAAGGTTGATGTTGTAGCATGACCAGACATAAAACTATAACTCTGAGGATTTATTAAGGTTCTTAATGAATCCATGATTTCTGGATCATTATTTGGTCTTAAACGTTCTACAGAGTTTTTGATGAGATTTGTAAATTGGTCTGAAAAGGCAACTAAAACAATCATTGATAATATCATAAATCCTCCTCTTTTCCATCCAAAGGATTTAATTACCAAATAAAAAATTAAAATGAACAATGGAGCCCAGTACAATTGGTTTGTTATAAATAACCAAAATGGATCCCATTGTTCAGTTCCTAAATTATTTAGAAAAATAAGTAACTCTTTGTCTTTTTGTATTATAGATTCAAACAAATTATTTACCTATTTCTAAAATTTTAATATCAAAAACTAAATCAGATTTTGCAGGAAAAGGTCCGTATTTAGCTTCTCCAAATCCAATGTAATAAGGTATAAACAATCTTGCTTTTTCACCTTCTCTCATCATAGCTGCACCTTCTTTAAAACCTGTAATCATAGGTCTTTTTTCATCATCTATCTGAAAAACAAATGGCTGACCACTATCTTCTGTAGATTGTATTTTTTTACCATCTGCTGTATATAAAGTAAAGTGTGCTTTTATTGGCTTATTACTTGGCACTTTTTTACCTTTTGCATTTTCTTTTAGAATTAAGAAACGTAAACCAGAATCAGACTTTGTAGCTTTAGGCTCATCCATTTTCTTTAAAAATGCAGCCTTATCTTCTAAGTATTTAGAATATCTAGCCTCTTCAGCTTTAATTTCATTTTTCTTTCTTTCTTCAGTAGATGCATTAAATTTTATTATTTCTGCATTAAAAACTTCTTCTGCATCATAATCATTTGCATCACTACCAATTCTAATAATTTTAATAGCTTCAATAGTATCTTTCTGTTTTATGGCATTTACATTAACCATTCTTAATGAATCTATTGCTTTTATTAGTTTGGTAGAATCTTTAAAAGATTTTTTTAATTCTTTTAATTGATTAGAATTAATAATTGTTTTACCAAAAACAGAATGTTTACCATCTAAATGAGGGATATCTCTATGAGTAATAAAAAACTGACTTCCATTTGCATCTGGTCCAGGATTTGCCATTGATAAAACTCCAGAATCATCATGTGCATAAAGTAAATTGCCATTTTCATCTTTTGGAAATTCGTCACCAAAAAGATAACCTGGTCCTCCTCTACCATTAGCTAAAGGATCTCCTCCTTGAATTATAAAATTATCTACAACTCTATGAAAAGTTAAGCCATCAAAATAATTTTTTCCTTTAAGAGAATCTGTTACTCTAGAACTTATTCCTTCAGCTAAAGAAACAAAACTAGCTACTGTCATTGGCACATCTTTATAATACAATTCTAAAAGAATATCTCCTTTTTTTGTTTGTATTTCAGCATATAAACCTTCCGGTAAATTTTTATATTTCTCTGGAGTACAACTAATTAAAGTAAATGCAAAAACTAAAAAATAAACTAATTTCTTCATCTAGTCGTTTGTAATTTCTAATAACTCAATTTCAAAAACTAATGGAGAATAAGGCTTAATTAATTGACCCCTTTGTTGAAAACCATAAGCTAATTCTTGAGGAATAAAAACTTTGTGTTTTCCACCAACTTTAATATTTAATAAAGCTTCATTAAAACCTAGTACAAATACATTTGCTTTAGAAACATAAGGCTTATTTCTTCTAATAGTACTATCAAAAACGTCTCCATTAATAGTAGTACCATGATAATTTATTTTAATAGTATCTGTAGGTTGTGGTTTTCTACCTGTCCCTTCTTTTAAAACAATATATTGTAATCCACTCTCAGTAGTTATTACACCTTCTTTAGTTTTATTTTCTGCTAAAAACTTCTCTCCAGCTTTTTTATTTTCGCTAAAATTTTTAGCTGCCATTTCTTTTTGCTTTTCCATTTGTTGCTTTTGGAAAAAAGTTCTTAAAAACATTCCTAAATCTTTTTGTTCAATCAACATGTTAGTAGAATCCATTGTGTTTCTATACCCTTGTAGAAACATTTCTGTATTAGCTTCTTTAAAGTTTTGTTTTACTTTGATAGCCATATCCATTCCTAAAGCATAACTAGCAGAATCTATTTCTGTTTCTAAAAACTTTACATCTGCTTTTTGATTTGCACATGAAAACGCAGTACTAATTAAAATTGCTACTACTAAACTTTTTAATATTCTCATTTTAAATTTATTTTATATTTATTAATGTTACTGTACTTTTTATTGATTGATTTATTCCTATTTTATTTCCATCTCCAGTAATACCAAAAGCACTATATGATGGAATTACAAAGGTAATAGTTTCTCCTACTTTCATCAACTTTATTCCTTTTTGTAAACCAGTTATAAAGTCTTCTTTATCTACAATGTAGTTTTTTACACCTAATTCGTCTTTGGAATAAATATTAATGTCCTCTAAATCTTTAATATCATAAGAAAACTCAACTTCATCTCCACTATTTGGGGTTGGTAAATTTTCTGCAATCTTATTTTCATATGTATACCAAAATCCATTTGAAGATTGGATATAAGTTTTGGTAGAATCATTTTTTATTAAATCTAAAATCTTTTGTTCTTCAATTTGATTTAACTTTTTAAGCTCTTGTGCTGTATTGGTCTCAAAAATAGTTGTAGAAGGTTTTGGATTTATAGGTCTTCTTGGCTGAACCTTAGCACAACTTATAAAAAAAACTAAACTTAAAAGTAAACAACTATTCTTCATAAGATGATTCTAATTCTGATTTATATTGAGGTAATAGGCTAGTAAATTTAGTTACTGTTTTTGCCATATCTAAGTCAGATTTACCTCCTGCAGCATTATCATGACCTCCCCCACTAAAATGATTTCTTGCAAACTGATTTACAGAAAATTTACCTTTAGAACGAAAAGAAATTTTAATAATTTCTTGATCTGAATCTTCTATAAAAATGGCAGCAAAAATAATTCCTTTTAAAGATAGTGCATAATTTACAACACCTTCTGTGTCTCCTTTTTGAAAATCAAATCTTTTCTTTTCTTCTGAAGTTAAAGTAATATAAGCTGTTTTATAAGATGGCAATATTTGTAGATTACTTAAAGCTTGTCCTAAAAGAAGTAATCTATTGTATGAATTTGCATCATAAACATTGTTATGAATTCTATCATTTTCTGCTCCTTTATCCATTAAATCAGCAATAATTCTATGAGTAGCACTTGTGGTTGACCTAAATCGAAAAGAGCCTGTATCTGTCATTATTCCTGTATATAAACAAGTGGCAATATCAGCATCTATTAACTCTAAATCATTATTCATTTCTATAAACTGATATACCATTTGACATGTAGAACAAATAGAAGTATCAGAATACATATAGGTTACATCATCTGGTTGTTGATGATGATCTATCATAGCAAAATCATTCTTGTAATTTTCTAAAGTTTTTTGCATATCAGAACCTACTCTATGTAAAGCATTAAAGTCTAATAAGAAAATAATATCAGAATTTTGAATAGCTTTTTGCGATTGATTATTTTGCCAATCGAATCTGTAAGTAGAATCTGATCCTGGCAACCAATGTAAAAAGTCTGGATACTCATTAGGTACAACTACTGTACAATTGTGGCCTTTTTTTTCTAAATAAAACTTAAGCGCAAGTGTAGAGCCCATAGCATCTCCATCAGGATTTTTATGGCCAACAATTACAATATTTTTAGGCGTTGTTAAAAAAGCTTTTAGATCTGTAAATCCCTTTAAAATCATAAGATGCGAATATACAATTTAATACCATTTTGTAAAATATATTTACTTATACATTTGTTAAAATCAACAAAAAATCTGTTTTATAAACTCAAAATAATGTAGTGTATCCTTAACTTGTTATTAACATTAAAAAATGTACTTTTGCACAAATTTTAAAAATAAAAATGGCAACAAATAGAACATTTACCATGATTAAGCCTGATGCTGTAGAAAACGGACATACAGGAGCTATATTAGAAAAGATTAATGCTGCAGGTTTTAGAATTGTAGCAATGAAAAAGACACAGATGACTAAAAATGATGCAGAGACTTTTTATGCAGTTCATAGTGAGCGTCCTTTCTTTGGAGAATTAGTTGAATTTATGACAAGAGGTCCAATTGTAGCTGCAATCTTAGAAAAAGATAATGCTGTAGAAGATTTTAGAACTTTAATTGGCGCTACTAACCCAGCTGATGCTGCAGAAGGAACTATTAGAAAACTTTATGCAACTTCTATGGGAGAAAATGCTGTACATGGTTCTGATTCTGATGAAAATGCTGCTATAGAGGGTAATTTTCAATTTTCTGGTAGAGAACAGTTTTAGTCTAAAGACTTTATAAATATATTAAACTCGTAGAGTAATCTGCGAGTTTTTTTATTGATATTTATTCTAAAAATAATATCTAACAACTATATAAATACTTTTCTACTAATAGTTATTATAATAGAGAAATAACAAAATCAAACCAACATTAATTTAGAAATTACTTGTTCTCCTAATTCTTCATTAAGCATTTTAATAATTTTTTCTTTACCATAACTTAATTCTTCTCTTAAAACAGAAGAGGATAATTGAACAACTAAAGTTTTATTTTGCAACCTTACAGATGTGGTATAATTTACTACACCCTGACCCATTAAAGCATTCCAGGCTTCTTCTACTTTAAGTTTTTGCATGCCTTTACTTAGGTTATTCTCTTTAATAAAAGATTTCATTAAGTCTTGAATAGAGTAAGATTCGTTTTCTCTTTTTGCCATTACAATTTAAATATTTGATATTCAGTACCAGTTTCTTTAACAATAGTTTCTGTTCTTTCAGAATGTGTATCTGTTATAAATATCTGTCCAAATTCATCGTTATTTACTAAACTTACAATTTGAGAAACTCTGTTTTCGTCTAATTTATCAAAAATATCATCTAATAATAATATTGGTGTTAATCCAGATTGTTTTTTTATAAACTCAAACTGAGCCAATTTTAAAGCAATTAAATAAGATTTTTGCTGACCTTGTGAACCAAACTTTTTTATAGGATACTCTCCTATTTCAAAGCTTAAATCATCTTTATGAATTCCTGTTGTAGAATATTGTAAAATTTTATCTTTTTCAACAGAAGAATCTAACAAATCTCTCATACTTTTAGAAAGTAACTGGCTTTTGTAAATTAAATTAACACTTTCAAAATCACTTGATATTAATTTATATTTTTCATTAAAAATAGGGATAAACTCTTTTAAAAATTGCTTTCTAATATCAAATATTTTATTCCCAAGTTCTATCATCTGAGCATTATAAACCTCCAAATTTAAAGCATCAAAAGTTCTGTTTGCTGCAAAATATTTTAACAAGGCATTTCTTTGACTTACCACTTTATTATAAGCCATTACATCTTTTAAGTACTGTTTATTTTGTTGAGAAATAACAGTATCCATAAATTTTCTACGAGTGTCACTTCCTTCTATAACTAAGTCTCTATCTGCTGGAGAAATTATAACCAAAGGTATCTGACCTATATGTTCAGAAAACTTTTCGTAGTTTTTTCCATTTCTTTTTAAAACTTTTTTCTGGCCTTTTTTTAAACTACAGATAATAACTTCATTTCTGTCTTTTATTTCATAAGCACCCTCTATCATAAAAAAAGATTCTCCATGCCTAATATTCTGTATAGCTACAGAATTAAAGTAACTTTTAGTAAAAGACAAATAATAAATTGCATCTAATATATTTGTTTTACCTACACCATTATTACCAACAAAACAATTAATTTTTTGCTGAAAATCAAATGATTGTGATTCAATATTTTTAAAATTTACTATAGATAATCTTTTTAAATACATCAATAAATGTGGAGTTTAATACTAGTGTGCAAATTATCGAAATTTTTACAAAATAAGCCCTTTTAAAATCCAATTAAAAAAACTATTTTTGTCGCCACTAATTTTTAAGGAAATATGGCAACATACAAGAAGAGAGGATACAAACCAAAGAATAAAAAAGAAGAACTAGCTCAAGATATGGACAGTACAACAGCTGAAGTATTTAATACTTTAGATGAAACTGCTTCTAAATCTGAACAATGGATAGAAAAAAATAGCAAACCATTATTTTATGGTTTAGTTGGTCTTGTTGTTATTTTCTTAGTTTTCTTAGGATATAACAAATATATTGTAGAACCTAATGAATTAGAAGCTTCTAATGAGTTAGCTTTTCCAAGAAAATATTTTGATGAAGCTTCTACTGCAGGTTCGTCTAATATAGATTCTCTTTTAACTTTAGGTTTAGAAGGTGCAGATGGTAATTATGGTTTTGTTGATATTGCTGAATCTTACAGTGGTACTGATGCAGGAAATTTAGCAAATTACTATGCAGGAGTTTCTTATTTACAATTAAAAAAATACGATAAAGCTATTGAGTATTTAAGCAAATTTAATTCTGATGATGAAATGTTAGGTCCTGTAGCTTTAGGCGCTATTGGTGATGCTTTTTCTGATATCGATCAACAAGAAGATGCTTTAGATTACTACGAAAAAGCTGCTAATAAAAAAGATAATGAGTTTACAACTCCTCTATTTTTATACAAAGCTGGTCAAACAGCAATGTTATTAAAAGATTACAGTAAAGCAGAAACTTTATTTACAAGAATTAAAGATAATTATCCTAATTCTGATCAAGGTAACAACATAGATAAATTTATAAATGCTGCTAAGTATGCAGCTAACTAAAAGCTAATTAATAAAGATGGCTACAACAAATTTATCTTATTATGATAAAGCTACAATCCCAAATGCGAAACCTTTTCGATTTGGGATTGTTGTTTCTGAATGGAATCCAGAGATTACACAAAACTTACACAAAGGCGCAATTGATACTTTAATTGATTGTGGTACAGAAAAAAATAACATTATTTCTTGGGATGTTCCTGGAAGTTTTGAGTTAGTGTATGGTTGTAAAAAAATGATTCAATCTGAAAAAGTAGATGCCATTATTGCTATTGGTAATGTAATACAAGGTGAAACAAAGCATTTCGATTTTGTTTGCGAAGGTGTTACTCAAGGTATTATCGACTTAAACGTAAAGTATGATATACCTATTATCTTCTGTGTATTAACAGATAATACCAAACAACAATCTCTAGATAGATCTGGAGGTAAATTAGGTAACAAAGGTATTGAGTGTGCTGTTGCTGCTGTAAAAATGGCTGCTTTAAAACACATAGACAGCCCTAAAGAAAGTATAGGTTTCTAAATTACTTTTTAAACACTTTATTTTAAGAATTCTTTTAGCATCAATCTTTGATGTATTCCTTTTAATTCTTTAAATTTGACTTACTTTATATTGGTATAATATTTGATTTCTCATGATCATTATTTATCAATTATTTTACAGTATTATGGGATTTTTAAAAAGAACAAACAAAAAATTTGATTATCAACCTCGCTATTATAAAGGCGATGGAAATCCTTATAAAATAGAACACAAACTAGATAAGTTTAGAAAAACTACAGGAACTAACAAAGGGTTAAAAACCAAGTTTACAGATGCTATAGATGAACTTAAATCTGGTGAAGGAGGTTTAAACAAAACAATCATATACATCATTTTAATCTTAGTATTTATATTCTTATACATTATAGATTTTGATTTATCAATATTTTTCAAAAGCTAATGTCAGATATTATTCAACTTTTACCAGATCATGTAGCTAATCAAATTGCTGCAGGAGAAGTCGTACAAAGGCCTGCTTCTGTTGTTAAAGAATTACTAGAGAATGCCATTGATGCTGGTTCAACAAACATAAAACTATTATTAAAAGATGCTGGTAAAACACTTATACAAGTTATTGATGATGGTAAAGGAATGAGCGTTACAGATGCTAGAATGTGTTTTGAAAGACATGCTACATCTAAAATTAAAAAAGCTGAAGATTTATTTAATTTAGGGACAAAAGGTTTTAGAGGTGAAGCTTTAGCTTCTATTGCTGCTATTGCTCATGTTGAGTTAAAAACAAAAGAAGAGCATCAAGAATTAGGTACTTGTATAAAAATTGAAGGTAGTAAAGTTATTTCTCAAGATGTTGTAAATACAGCTAAAGGAACAAGTATTGCTGTTAAAAACTTGTTTTACAATATACCTGCAAGAAGAAATTTTTTAAAATCAGACACTGTTGAAACTAGGCATATTGTTGATGAATTTTTGAGAGTAGTTTTAGCACATCCAAGTATTACTTTTTTATTACATCATAACAATAACGAAGTTTATCACTTAAAAAGCACAAATCTTAGAAAACGAATTGTTGCTGTTTTTGGGGCTAAAATGAATGAAAAATTAGTTCCAATAGATGAGCAAACAGATATATTAAATATTACTGGTTTTGTAGCTAAACCAGAATTCTCTAAAAGAAAAAGAGGTGAACAATTCTTTTTTGTAAATGATAGATTTATAAAAAGTTCTTACCTAAATCATGCAGTTGTAAATGCTTTCGATGGTTTATTAGAGCAAGGTACTCATCCCTCCTATTTTTTATATCTAAAAGTTCCAAATCATACTATAGATATTAACATTCATCCTACAAAAACAGAAATAAAGTTCGATAATGAAAAGGCTTTATATGCTATGTTAAGGGCTACTGTTAAACATAGTTTAGGACAATACAGCATTGCACCTGTTTTAGATTTTGAAAGAGATGCTACTTTAGATACATCATACCATCAAACAAAAAACACCAGTTCTACTTCAGTGCCAAAAGTTTTGGTAGATCCTGATTATAATCCTTTTAAAGAGGTCAAACAAAGCGAAATTCGTTTTCCATTTAAAAGAGAACAAAAAAATGAACAATGGGAATCTTTGTATACTTCTGTTTTAACCTCTGATGATAAACAAGAAGAGCTTTTTACAGAAAATGAAGATAAAGTTCAAAAAACATTTCAAATTCAGCGAAAGTATGTGATGAGTTTAATTAAATCTGGAGTAGTCTTAATACATCAGTCATTAGCTCATCAAAGAATTTTATATGAAGAGTTTTTAGAAAGTATAACTGTAAAAGAGGCTAATAGCCAACAATTATTGTTTCCTGTTAAAATTTCTTTTTCTTCTCAAGAAATAGAAATGATTTATACCATAAAAACTGAATTAGAAAATGCAGGTTTTTCTTTTGATGAATTTACTAAAGATAGTGTAACTATAAAAGGAATACCTGTATCTGTAACAGAAAGTAAAATAACCATAATTCTAGAAGAATTATTAAGTGATATTAATTTAGAAGTGCCAGACACAAGTTTTTCTCATTTTGATGTTATGGCTAAATCTTTTGCAAAAACATTAGCCATTAAAACAGGTACAAAGTTGTCTGAAAAAGAACAAGAAGCATTAGTTAACGATTTGTTTTCTTGTAAAGAACCTAATATTTCTCCTTTTGGAAAAAGCACTTTTAAAACCCTAACATTAAACGAAATAGATAACTTATTTAATAGTTAAAAAGATATGAGTAGAATTTCTGATGCCATAAAACATCTAATTATAATAAATGTAATTGTATTTATTGCACCACAATTATTACAACTTGATTTTACAAATATTCTTGCATTACATTTTCCTAAAAACGAACATTTTGGATTTTGGCAATATGTAACTCATATGTTTTTACATGGTAGTTTTCCTCATATTTTATTTAATATGTATGGTTTATGGGCTTTTGGCACACCATTAGAAAGAATGTGGGGAAGAAATAAATTTATTTTTTTCTATTTCTCTGCAGGAATAGGTGCAGCTTTAATTTATACATTGGTTAATTATTATCAATTTAATGCTATATATGAATTATTTTTAGGTGCTGGTTTATCTGAAAATGAAATAATGGCAATTTTAAAAGCTGGTAGTACAAACGACTATAGATTAGATGGAGTAATTACCCAAGAGCAATTTCAGAAAATTTGGTCATTATATCATACTCCTGCTGTAGGTGCTTCAGGTGCTGTTTATGGAGTTTTAGTAGCTTTCGGCTTATATTTTAAAGAAGCAAAGCTGGCATTAATATTCTTTCCTGTGCCAATTGCAGCAAAATACTTTATTCCTATTTTAATTGCTTTTGATTTATTTTTTGGAATGACTCGTTATTCTGTTGGAAACATTGCTCACTTTGCACATATAGGTGGTGCTTTAATAGGATTTATAATTGCTTGGTATTGGAAAAAAAATCAATTTAAAGTATATTAATGAGTATAATTAAAGATTTAAAATACAGGTATAATACTGGTAATATAGTAGAAAAACTTATTTACCTTAATGTTGCATTATTTATTTGCACACTCTTAATCTCTGTGCTACAAGGACTTTATAAAGGAGAAATGAATTTTATCATGGAGTGGTTTTCATTAGATAATGATATTAATACATTATTTAGAAAACCTTGGTCTATTTTATCTTATGGGTTTTTACATGCTGGTTTTTTACACATTTTAATGAACATGATTGTACTTTACTTTATTGGTAATCTGTTTTTAGAATATTTTACAGAAAAACAACTTTTAAACTTTTACATATTAGGTACTCTTTTTGGCGGAATTTTCTTTTTATTTAGTCAAAATTATTTTCCTTTATTCGAAGGGAAATCTACTGTTTTAGTGGGTGCTTCAGCAGGTATTTCTGCAATTTTTATAGGTATTACTACCTATATGCCTAACTATCAAATAAAATTGCGTTTTATTGGCTTTGTTAAATTATGGTATTTAGCTGCATTTTGGATTGGTTTAGATATTCTTGGATTAATAGGTAGTAATGCAGGTGGGCATTTTGCACATTTAGGAGGTGCTTTATTTGGCTTTATATATGTTTCTAGAGCTAGTAATAAAGAAATTTCATTTTTAAATAATATATGGGGCATGTTTTCATCAAAAAATAAAAAAATGAAAACCGTTTATAAATCTTCAACTAAAAGAAAAAATAATGTAAATAATACAAATTCTAATCAAGTAAAAATTGATGCTATTTTAGATAAAATTAGTAAAAGTGGTTATGATACATTAACAAAAGAAGAAAAAGATTTTTTATTTAAACAAGGAAAAAAGTAATTGTAACTTTCAAATTGCATGAAAAAGTTATCTATTATAGATAAATTTATATATTTTATTAATACACTATTAGCATTGGCCTTATTAGTGTCTTATCTTCTGCCTTACATTTCTCCAGAAAAATTTCCGTTTTTAGCTATATTAAGTCTATTTGTGCCAGCTTTAATATTAATAAATAGCTTATTTGTATTGTATTGGCTTATTAAATTAAAAAAACAATTACTATTATCTACACTTATCTTAGCAATTGGTTGGTCTTTTAATTCTAGCTTAATTCAATTTTCTGGTAAAGAATTATCTAATAAAAAAGGATTAAGCATAATGAGTTATAATGTGCGTATGTTTAATCGTTGGAAGTGGATTGACAATGATAGTATTGGAAAAAACATCATTAATTTTGTAAAAAGTAAAGATGCAGATATTGTTCTTTTTCAGGAATATTATATTCTAGAAAAAGAAAAGCTAGATTATGAATATAAATACATTAAAACCCAAAAAAAAGATAATAAAACAGGCTTAGCAATTTACTCTAAGTACCCAATTATTAATAAAGGTTCTTTAAATTTAGAAAACACTTCTAACAACATTATTTTTATTGATATAATAAAAGAAAAAGATACAATTAGGATATATAATTTTCATTTACAATCTTTACAACTAAACACCAATGAAGAGAATTTTGGTCAAGAAAATTCAGAAAAACTAATTGCCAGATTAAAAGAAAGTTTTAAAATACAAGCTGAACAAACTAAAGTATTTTTAGAACACGAAAAAACTTGGAAAGGTAAAAAAATAGTTGCTGGTGATTTTAATAACACAAGCTATTCTTGGGTATATAATCAAATAGCTAATGATAAAAAAGATACATTTTTAGAGGCTGGTAAAGGGTTTGGTAAAACTTTTAATTATTGGTTTCCTTTAAGAATCGATTTTATACTAACAGATAGAAACACATCTGTAAACTCATACCAATCTTTTCAAAAACAGAAAAACTCAGACCATTTTCCTATTTTGACTAATATCAGTTTTTAAAAAACTAATAGCTTCTTTTAATTATCATTTTTTTAAACTTCTTCTCTACTTTGTTTTTAAATAAAGAAACTAGTGTATAGAATATTTGTTTAAACCTCATTAATATTAAAGTAAAATAACTGAATTTCAATAATTTACTAAATTCACTTTTTAAATTCTTTTGATGTTTATTTAAAGTTTTACTTGAAAAATCATTTATTCTAATAGCTTCTTTAATTGTTTTTACTGCTAAAATACCAGACATCATTCCAGTACCAACGCCTTCTTTATAAAATGCATTAGCTAATCCTGCAGCATCGCCTACTAATAAAAAATTATCTCCAAAAACTTGTTGTTTACCAAAATGAAAAGGAATCACCCAACCACGCCATTTACTAGTAATAGTAGCTTTTTTAAATTTATGTTTTACTTTTTCGTGTGAATTTAAAATATGATCAACTTCTTCTAGTAAATTAATGTTGTATTTATTTAGTTTATCTGTTCTAGCTCCTAAACTCACATTTACTGTTCCATCAGAAAGTGGAAAAATATAAAAAAACAAAGGTGTTTTTTTATAAACAATACGTATTTCTGCCTCATTATCTTTTGGCAGATGATCAACATTTTTAAAATAAGCACTTATAAAGGTTGATTTATATTTTGTATCTGGTTTTTGTTTAATTAATTTTCTAGAAACTAAAGAATTAACTCCATCTGCACCAACAATAATTTTTGCTAAAATTTGCTTGTTATCTTTAAGTTTTACTAATATTCCTTTTTCTGTTTTTTCTAAACTTTTAACACCATTACCAAACTCTTTAAAAGCAAAATCGTTTGAAATTTGTTCTACCAAAAAGTTATCAAAATCAATTCTTTTTACATAAGAGATAAGCATATCTCTATCTTTAGACTCTTTAAAATTTATAACTAACTCATTATTTATATGAAGTCTTACGCTTTTAGAATGTAATATTTTTGGATGATTTAAAAAACTATTAAATATATTGTCTCCAAATATTTTTAAAGATTTATAAGCATATAAAATTAGACCATCACCACAAGTTTTATCTCTAGGAAAAACAGCTTTATCTATGATATAATGATGAATTTTCTCCTTTGACAACATAATAGATGTTGCTGAACCTGAAGGACCAGCACCAATAATGCAAACATCTGTTTTAATAAGATTATTCATAAAGCTAATAGCTAGATATTAATGTAGAGCTTTTATTCTTTCTTTTTAATTTATAATACTCTTTATCAGCAATATAAATTGTTTTATCTATTTCAGCAAAAAAAACAGATTTATCTTTGTTTGTAATTTGTATATTTTTTACAATGTCTATTTTGTTATTTTCTTTTACTTGTTTTTTAATATCCTCTATTTCTTCACAAGTAAAAGTAAAATCTATAAAGCAATGTTCTTTTGCAGGTTTTTTAAATCTTATATAAGTAGCTTTATCCCAAACTACATAAGAATTACCTAAAATATTAAGTAATTGAATCATAAAAATGGGATCTGAAGCTGACAGTAAACTACCACCAAATATAGAACCTACATAGTTACTATTCTTGTAACTTAGTTTAATACGTACTATTACCTTATGTAAATCTTCAGAAACAAAAATTACTCTTCCTGTAGATCTTCTATACATTGGAGAATAATTAAACCCGTATTTATAAATGTTTTTTTTACTGATGAATTTCTCAGCTATAGCTTGAAGTTTAGCGTACATATATTATTTTTCAAATCCATATTCTCTTTCTACTTTGCATATTCTTAGTTGGTATTTTTTATACCACTTCTCTCTTCCTAAATTTCTAGCTTCTGTATGCTCAATGTTGTTTTTCCATGCTGAAATATCATCTAAATTTTGCCAATAAGAAACTGTAATTCCAATTTCTTTTCTTGCAGATTCTATTCCTAAAAATCCATTTTGTTCTCTTGCCAATTCTTCCATTCTTTCTGCAGTTTCAAGATACCCATCAAGATTTTCATTTGCAATTGTTGAAAAAATAACAGCATAATAAGGAGGCTCTAAATGGTCTACTATCATAATTTTATTTGATATTTTATTTCTTTCTGATTTTCTTTATTTGTAAAGGTATTTACTTTTTTAAAACCAACTTTTTCTAAGATTTTTAAAGAAGCAACATTATCTTCAATTACATAGCCAATTAATTTATTTTTACCTATCAGCTTTGCATATTTTAAAATACCATTACAAATTTCTAAACCAAATCCTTTTCCCCAAAAATCTTCAATAAAACGATATCCTATTTCATCATCTTTATCATCTTTTACAAAAGCAACTGTTCCAATAAATATAGAGTCAGTTTTTCTATCTATAGCGTAAATCCAAAAATCATTATCAAGAATATCATATTTATTTATTAATAAACTTAATTCTTTTTTATTTTCTCTTAAAGATTTTACTTCACCATCTGCAAAACGCAACACATTAGGGTTGCTTTCTAAATTGTGAAAAGAAGCTAAATCATTTACTGTTAACTTTCTAACTATTAGCCTTTCTGTTTCAAAAATCATGAATAATATACTACTTTTGCAAGTGCTAAAGATACATTAATGATGGATGAGAAAAAAGTAGCTTTTTATACTTTAGGATGTAAATTAAACTTTTCTGAAACTTCTACTATTGCTCGAAACTTTACAAATGAAGGTTTTAAAAGAGTTGAGTTTGAAGATTCTGCAGATATTTATGTAATAAATACTTGTTCTGTTACAGATAATGCAGACAAACGCTTTAAAACGATTGTAAAACAAGCATTAAAAAAGAATGAAGATGCTTTTTTAATTGCTGTAGGTTGTTATGCGCAATTAAAACCTGAAGAATTAGCAGCTGTTGATGGAGTAGATTTAGTGTTAGGTGCAACAGAAAAATTTAATGTAACCAGTTATATTAATGATTTATCTAAAAATGATGTTGGAGAAGTCCATTCTTGTGAAATTTCTGATGCAGACTTTTATGTAGGTTCTTACTCTATAGGAGATAGAACTCGTGCTTTTTTAAAGGTACAAGATGGTTGTGATTACAAATGTACTTACTGTACAATTCCCTTAGCTAGAGGTATTTCTAGAAGCGATACTTTAGAAAACGTGATTCATAATGCTAAAGAAATTTCTTCTAAAGGTATTAAAGAAATTGTGTTAACTGGTGTTAATATTGGTGATTATGGAAAAGGTGAATTTGGAAATAAAAAACACGAACATACATTTTTAGAATTAGTTAAAGAATTAGATAAAGTTGATGGGATTCATAGATTAAGAATTTCTTCTATTGAGCCTAATTTACTTAAAGATGAAACTATAGATTTTGTTGCTACATCTAACTCTTTTGTGCCACATTTTCATATACCATTACAATCTGGAAGTGATGCGCTTTTAAAGAAAATGAAAAGAAGGTACTTAAGAAAAGTATATACAGATAGAGTTTCTAAAATTAAAGAAGTAATGCCAAATGCTTGCATTGGAGTTGATGTTATTGTTGGTTTTCCAGGAGAAACAGACGAGTTATTTTTAGAAACTTATAACTATTTAAATGATTTAGATATTTCGTATTTACACGTTTTTACATATTCTGAAAGACCAAATACAGAAGCTGTAGAAATGGAAGGTGTTGTTCCTAAAAAAGTACGTGCAAAACGCAGTAAAATGTTACGTGGCTTATCTGTAAAAAAACGTAGAGTTTTTTATGAAAGTCAATTAGGCAATACCTTAACTGTTCTTTTTGAAAGTGAAAATAAAGAAGGATATATTCATGGTTTTACAGAAAATTATGTAAAAGTAAAAACTCCATGGAATCCTGATTTAGTGAATACCTTACATACCATTAAACTTACAGAAATTGATTCTGATGGTTTAGTTAGATTTGATTTTGTAAAACAATCAGTCATTGTATAAACTGGTATAAAATTTGCAATATTGTATTTCCAAAACATTTAAAATAAATGACAAAAACACATATCTACCTTATGCCTGGTTTGGCTGCTGGACCAGAAATTTTTGAAAATATTAATCTTGACAAAAACTTATATGAGCTTCATCTTTTACAATGGATTAAGCCACTAGCCTTAGAAGAAACTATTACTAATTACGCAATGAGAATGTGTGATAAAATTGAACATAAAAAATGTGTCTTAGTTGGTGTTTCTTTTGGTGGTATTATGGTTCAAGAAATGAGTAAATTTTTAGATGTAAAAAAAATTATACTTATTTCTAGTGTTAAAACTCATCATGAGTTTCCAAAAAGATTTAAAGTTGCTAGTATGAGTAAGTTGTATAAGCTATTCCCTACTAAACTAGTAAGCAATTTTGAGGATTATGCTAAATTTTTTCTTGGTAAATCACTTAAAAAGAGAGCTAAAATTTATAAAAAATATTTATCTGAAAGAAATGAAACCTATCTAAAATGGTCTATTCATAATGTTTTGCATTGGCAACAAGAAGAACCCTTGCCAAATACAATTCATATACATGGTACTAAAGATCATGTTTTTCCTGTTCAAAATATTAGTAATTTTATAGAAATAGAAAATGGAACTCATGTTATGATTATCACAAAAGCTAAAAAGATATCTGAAATAATTCACACGACTTTAACTACATAATTTCGTTATTATACTTACTTTTAAATAATAATATAAACACCTATGAAAAAACCTTTACACTACATAAATATAATTGCTGTAGTAATTGTTTCCATTTTATTTTATAATGCTGTAAGCCCAGATAAAGTTGATGTTATAAATGATAATGATCAAACAAATACACATGAAAATTATAAAATAAAAGCTCTTGAGTTACCTAAAAATATAAATTTAGCTGGAGAAAGAGTTCCTTTAGAAATACCTGATGTAAAAGAACGTATGGATAGAGAATTGTTAGTAAATACTTACTGGCAATCTAATGGTTTGCTATTAATGAAAAGAGCTAACAAATATTTTCCAATTATAGAGCCATTACTAAAAAAATATGGTTTACCAGATGATTTTAAATTTCTTGCTCTAGCAGAAAGTGGATTTACAGATGAAACTTCTACAGCAGGAGCTGCAGGAATGTGGCATTTTATGAAAAAAACAGGTAGAGAATTTGGTCTTGAAATTAATAATAATGTAGATGAACGTTATCATATTGAAAAATCTACAAAAGTTGCTGCAGAGTATTTAATAAAATCTAAAGAACGTTTTGGAAGTTGGACTTTAGCTGCTGCAGCTTATAATGCAGGTAATTATGGAGTAGCTAAAAGATTAGAAACACAACAAGTTTCTAATTATTATGATGCGCTTTTACCAGATGAAACAGAAAGGTATGTTTTTAGAATTTTAGCTTTAAAAGAAATTATTAATAACCCTAAAAAATATGGTTTTTTGTTAGAGGAAAAAGATTTATATACATTACCAAAAACATATACAGTAAAAGTAGACACTGCAATTTCTAATATTACTTCTTTTGCTAAAGGATATGGATTAACATATAAAGAATTTAAAATTCATAATCCTTGGTTAAGAGAAAACAAATTAAATAATAAGAGTAGAAAATTATACGAAATAAAAATTCCAATTAAATAAAAAAAATCCAGCAAATTTGCTGGCTTTTTTTTATTTAATTTATCTCCTGCTATAATTAGGAGCTTCTTTGGTAATTGCTACATCATGTGGATGACTTTCTGTAATACCACTTGAAGTAATTCTTATAAACGTTCCATTTTCTTTAAGCGTTTCTACATCCTTAGCTCCACAATATCCCATACCAGCTCTTAAACCTCCAATAAATTGGTGCATGGTTTCAAATAACTCACCTTTGTAAGGAACTCTTCCTACAATTCCTTCTGGAACAAGTTTTTTAATATCATCTTCTACATCTTGAAAATAACGATCTTTTGAACCTTGTTTCATGGCTTCAACAGATCCCATTCCTCTATAAGACTTAAATTTTCTTCCTTCGTAAATAATGGTTTCTCCAGGAGATTCTTTTGTTCCTGCTAATAGAGAACCTAACATTACAGTATCTGCACCTGCTGCAATTGCTTTTGGAATATCACCTGTATAACGAATACCACCATCAGCAATAACAGGTACTCCTGTTCCTTTTATGGCATTTGCAACTTCTAATACAGCTGAAAATTGAGGAAAACCAACACCAGCAACTACTCTTGTAGTACAAATAGAACCAGGACCAATTCCAACTTTAACAGCATCTGCACCAGCATCAACTAAAAATTTAGCAGCTTCTGGAGTTGCAATGTTACCTACAACAACATCTAACTGTTTAAATTTTGATTTAATTTCTCTTAGTACATTTACAACACCTTCTGTATGTCCATGTGCTGTATCTATAATCACTGCATCTACACCAGCATTTACAAGAGCCTCTGCCCTTTCAACAGCATCTCCAGTAACTCCAATTGCTGCAGCAACTCTTAACCTACCATAAGAATCTTTATTGGCAATTGGTTTTTGAGTAACTTTAGTTATATCTCTAAATGTAATTAATCCTTTTAATTTGTAATTATCATCTACAATTAAAAGTTTTTCAATTTTATTTTTCTGAAGAATTTTTTCTGCATCTTTTAAAGAAGTCCCTACAGAAGCTGTAATTAAGTTTTCACTTGTCATTACTTCTACTATTGGCCTTGCTTGATTATGCTCAAATCGTAAATCTCTATTAGTTACAATCCCTTTTAATGTACCTTCTTGATCTACAACAGGTATACCACCAATACTATGCTCACGCATGTTATTATTTGCATCACCTACAACCGCTGTTAATGGTAAAGTAACAGGATCTAAAATCATTCCACTTTCTGCTCTCTTAACTTTTCTAACTTCTAAAGCCTGTTGCTCAATAGTCATGTTTTTATGTAATACACCTATACCTCCTTCTCTAGCCATAGCAATGGCTAAAGCAGATTCTGTTACAGTATCCATAGCTGCTGAAACTATTGGTACATTAATAGTAATATTTCTTGTAAATTTGGTTTGAATACTTACTTCTCTAGGTAGAACTCTAGAGAAAGCTGGTACTAAAAGTACATCATCATAGGTTAAACCCTCTCCTAATATTTTGTTTTCGTGTGAAAGCATCGCAATTAAAATTTAATTGCGAACAAATTTACAACATATAATTGATTTAATATGTTGATAGACTTTAAATTATTGTTATCTAATTTTATCATATTGGCTTTGCCAAGAATATTCACTAAAATTCTTTCCTGAACCACCAAAAAATATGAAAAAACAACCTACTACACCTTTAAAGAAAAACATAAATAACATTAACAAATAACCAAAATCTGGTTCTCTTTTAATAAAAAATGGATATGTTATAGCAGTACAAATAATACTAAAAAGTGTTATCGAGATTAATAAGTTTTCTATATTTTTAACAGACCAGTATCTTAATTTTCTAAAAGGGTTTACATCATTACCCCATTTATGTATTAGATAATAATAACCATTACCCATTGGTGCAAATAATAAAGGATCATCTGCTTTTCTTAATTTAAAAACATCAATTGGAGCAACAATTTTAAAACCACTTAAAGTAGTATTGTGCAAGTTTTCTAATTCATGAATTTTAGTTATAGCTTCTTCTGGATATTCATCTTTAAAAAAAACTGTGTCTAAAAACCTAAGCCTGTAATCTGCACATAACTTTTTTATATCAGAAATATGAAATATAGCATTTGTTTCAACCTTATTGATATCAAAATTATTATGAGTATTTTTAGATGTACTTTTTAATTCATTTAAAGTAGATTCTCTTTGTTTGTCTACTTCTAAAAAAATTTTTTGATAGAAATCTAATACTTTTTCTTCTGTGAACTTTCTATCTCTTTGCTTCTCTAAAACTTCTTGTAAATTAATAGAATTGAACATACTTTGTTTTTTTATAAAATTACAAACTAACTAAGAGTTTTAAAAATATCTAAAAAAAATTCGATTATTTAGATTCATTTTAAATTTTTATCTCTAAAGTGGTATAAAAATTTCTTGGTGCTGATGGTATTATTCCTGGACCTGGATAACCAGAGGCTCTTCTAGTGAAATAATTATTATCTAAAACATTATTTACACCAGCTTCTAACTTAAAATTTTTGTATTTGTAAGATAATGATAAATCTAAAATATCATAAGCTGGAATTGGACCTCTAACTGCATTTGAAGCGTCTGAAGTTGATGAATTTGAAGCATCATTAAACTGTTCTGATAAATAACTGTATTGTATACTAGCTAATAGATTATTATACCCAAAACGTAAACCTGTTTTAAAATTTACATCTGGTACAAATTCTACTTTTTTACCTACTATTCCGTTTTGAATTGACTCTGTATATTTTGAGTTAATAAGAGAAGTATTTAAAAAGAAGTTAAAAATGTAATTATTATTAATTTCTAAAATTCCTTTTAAATTAAAATCAATTAACGACTCTATACCTAAAATTCTAGCTTTACCAACGTTTGTCCTTAATAAACCTACGTTGTTTACAGGAGGAATTCTAGTAAAAACATCACCTATTCTATTATTATAAAATAATGCAAAAATATTAGCATCATAAGAAATATTTCTATCAATATTTCCTCTAGCCCCAAGATCTGCTGTAAACCCTTTTTCGTCTTCTAAATTTTCATCAATAGCATTTGCAGGATTTATAATATTAACATCAGAAAAAGTAATTGATCTATAATTTTGAGAAATATTAGCATAAACTTCTAAAGATTTACTTTGTTTATAACTTAAGCCTAAACCAAGTAAAGCAAAAGAGCGTTCTTTAGTAATATTATCTGATTCTTCTACACTTCCAATAGGATTTCCTGCTCCATCAAAATTGGTGCGTTTTCTGGATCCATTACTTCCAGTATTGATATACTCGAAACGAAAGCCAGGAGTTATAGAAAATTTATCATTTATGTAAAATATGTTTTCTCCAAAAATGGCTACATTTTCATTAGGGTTTTCAAAATCAGATTGAAATCTATAGTTAGGAAATTGATCTATTGCTGATGAAAAGTTTGGATCAGAACCATCAGTTCCAGGGCCTTGAAAAGAACTATTTGAAGCATTGTAATACTTACCTCCTATTAAAAAGGTAGATTTTTTTCCAAAAATTTGATATTTATTTACAAATCTTGCTTCAAATCCGAAGTTATTAAAATCTCCAATAATTAAATCTCTTGCACTAAAATCGTCTGCTGTTGCTACTCTATTAACTCTAAAACCAATTGCTTTTCTAGAAGCGTTTAATCCAAAAAAGTTAAGGCTAAACTTGGCATCATTCTTAAATTTTGTTGTGTAAGTTAAATTATATAATAACCAATCTACTTTAAACCAATTTCTAGTTCTGTTACTTTGAAAGGGATTTTGAATAAACATATTGTCTGTTAAACCACCTGCTTGTTGAGCTAAATAATCTAAAAAAGTAATTTCTAAGGATAAATTATTATTGTCATTTATTTGATAACCTAAGTGTAAAAAAGCATTTGTAGAATTAAATTGAGAGTTTGGTCTAAATCCATCTCCGTTTTTGTAATTAAAATAGCTGTAATAACTAAACTTACCTTTTGTACCACTAATGCTTGTAAAATTGGTATATAAACCAAAACTTCCTAAGGTATTTCTGGTTACAAATTCAATTTCTTTATTAGCATTTGGCTTTTTCATTATAAAATTTATGAGTCCACCAAACTGAGTTCCATATTGTAACGAAGCTGCACCTCTAACAATCTGAATTTCTTGTAAACCTTCTGAGGCTGGTGTATAATAACTTTCTGGATATCCTAAAACATCAGCACTAATATCATAACCATTTTGTCTAGTATTAAAATTAGCAGTTCTATTTGGGTCTAATCCTCTACCACCAATATTTAATTGTAAACCAGCATCATCATTTTCAAAAATATTTAAACCAGCAACTTGATTATAAATTTGTCTTGCATTATTAGTTGCCAAATTGGCTGTAGATTGATTTACTAAAACTACTTCTGTTTTTTTTCCTGCAAATATTGATGTACCTTCTACATCTTTTAATTTTCTTAGTTTAAAAATTCTTTGTTTTCTTGTTTTAATTTGAATTTCTGATAACTCTTCTGCAAAATCTTCTAAGATAATTTCTAATTTTTCTTTTTGGCTTGGCTTAATTACTACTCTTTTTAACCTATAATTTTCAGTATAAAACAATAAAGCTATTTCTACTTTGTCAGTAGTAAAAGAAAACGCTCCTTTTATATTTGTTTCTGCTAATAACCCTCCATCTTCATTATAAACTTGTACTTTATTTAATAATTTTCCTTTATTATTTTTTACAATACCATTTATAGTAAACTGACTGTAAATAAAACTGTTAACTAATAAAAAAAAATATAAAAACGGTAATTTAAATTTCATACTAAATTCCTTTAATTTTTATTTTTGATGAAAATGGTAGTATCCAATTTTTATGCAAAAAAGTATCTTTTACTTGATACAAATCTATATTTGGATTAATAAATCTTGTACTCATTCTTCCATTTAATGCCACAAAACTTTCTGCATAAACTTCAATATTTTTATGACCTTGACTTTTAAAATGATCTCCTAAATAATGAGCATATTCTAAGATAAAGTCTGGCTGAAAACTCATTTGCTTTTCTTGAAATGATGTTAAAAAATCTTTATTATCAACCATAAAAAATTTACCAGTTTTACCATCAACAATTTTAAAAGTAGTATATCCTGCTTTTTCTATAAGCATTACTCTCCATGAAAAACGATACCCTTCTTCTGTCCAAAACAATTCTCCTGGATATAACAAATAACGCCAAGGAAATAAAATTTGAATAACAAAAAATAATATTATGATTGGGTAAACTATTCTGCTTTTTGAATTAGAATAATTGTAATTTTTGATTGTATTTATTTTTGATTGTACTTCTAGAGAAAGTTTTCTTAATATCTTTTTTAGAATATTAATTATTTTTTGGTGAAAATTAGTTTCAAAAAAAATAAGTGTGGCAATAATCATGATATATGGAAACATACCAATAGGAAACAAAACTCTAGTAAATACATGAAAAAATACCACTAAAACAAAAGCAAAAATTCTTGTTCTTTTGTATAGTAATAAAAAAGGAATTGATAAATCATAAATTGCACCTCCCCAACTCATAGCAAAATGAAACCACTCTTGTTGCATAAAATTTTCACCTATTAATGGTAAATCATACTTTGATGGTAACCAAATTTTTAAAGGTTGTGCTCTAAACAACCAATCTGAATTTAATTTTGCTAAACCTGCGTAGAAATAAACAATACCTAACAATAATTTTAAACTGTCAATTGTCCATTTTGGAATATTTTTATACTCCTTTTTATTTAAGAAACTATCAAATGAAAAAAACTTGTTGGCAGGTAAAAAAATCAACAAAAAACTTAAAATAGATATAAAATAATAGTGATTTAAATAGGTTGTTTTATCCATTAACTCAATATATGTGAAGGATAAAAAAAAGGTAACAATTGCAATTCTATATTTAAATCCTAAAGAAATACATATTGAAGATAAACCACAGATAAAAAAAAGCAGGTAAGTGTAATTTCCTAAAGGTTTCACCCATTCAAAACCATAATAAGAAAAATGGTAATTAGGCTCTAAATACAATTTTTGAATCCAACCATTTGCCCAAAAACGAATGATGCTTAACAACATCATTACTCCAAATAAAATACGAAATACTGCTAAAGGAGCAGCATTAGTTTGTTGTTTAAGATTGTATTTTAAAAAATTCATATAATAAAAGCCTGAAAATTTATTGAGTTATCAATTAATTTATCAGGCTTATTGTTTCTTTAGTTTAGATTTTAGTCTCCATCTGCATCAACATAATCAACATTGATATTAAAGGCTTGTAACATATCTACCTTTAACAAAACAACTACTTTTTGTAATTCATCATAAGATTTTAACATCTTAGAATTATCTGTATTAACTTGACTATAGAAGTTAGTATTTAAAGAGTTTATTTGAGTTTTTGCAACGTTTAATTGTGTTGTTATTGAATTTGCTAAATCTGTTCTGTCTAAATTATTTAAATAGTCTTTAAAACTAGAACTATTGGCAAAACTATTTCCTTTAAATTCTCCTACAAATACATCTTGAACAGCTATTAATGCCTCTAAAGCTAGTTCTTTTGAAATATTTTGATTATAAAATGCTTCTACTTTTTCAGGTAGAGGATTTGATGAAAATACTCCAGCAGGAATTCCAAATTTATTTGCTCTCAAACCTTTTTCATAATAGAAAATAAAATCATTCACCAACTTATTTAAAGCACTTGTAGCAGTATTACCTGAATTATTTATAAAAATATTTCTGTATGAGTTTGTCCAATCAGTTAAAACTTGATCTGTTAACGAACTCATCTGTGTTAACACATCTGTTACATAATTTTTATAATTAGTAGCATTTGCATCTGTTGTATACTTATCTAATATATCTGTATCATTTGAAGCTATACCATATAATAAATAATCTAATGCAGGAAAACCTTGTGCATCTTGATTATTTACACTGTTTAAGTCGTAAGAACCTGAAGAAATATTAGCTTCTACATCTGCCACAGTTAAAGGAAAAACATTCATATAAAAATGGTACTGTAAATCTTCTGCTTTACCAATATTAAACATTTCTACATGTTGCCATTCTTTATATGCTGCTAACCAATCTGCTCTTAAAGTTTGTAAAGTAGTTTGATTAGGAGTTGTTGTAAAAGAAGTTCCTGAAGCTTTTAAGGCATCCATTTTTGATTTAAAATCTTGATAAGATGGAATTATGATATTATCTGCAATATGAGTTAATAATGCACCTCTATCAAATGTATCTGTTGTTGTGTTTAAATTGTCTTCTGATGAACTACAAGCACATAATGCAAGACAAAAAAGAAAAAGAATTGATATTTTTTTTAACATGTTATTTTTATTTATTCCAAATAAAGTTTCAAAAATAAGAAAAACAATCGCTTAGATTGTTTTTCTTTTGTAAAAATTATTAACTACCTGCTTGGTTTACGGTAAACTTAAATTTAACTGCTATTCTATTAGATAAATCATCTAATTTAGCATTAGTAATGTCCCAAAAACCGTTTCCAGATAATAATGTGTTCATAAAACTTTCTACTTCTGCTTTAGTAAAATAAGGTTCATTTGTATTTGGTTTTCTAGTAAATTGTAAGCTGTATATAAACCCAACTCCTTCAGATAAATCATGAAAAGCAGCAGCTTTATCTGATGCTAAAGTTAGTTTTGCTTGTTGTAAGTAGTAAACTACTCTTATTCCTATAATTTCAGATATTCTTTCTCTTAAAATTTGAGCTTGTGCATCTCTTAAACCATAGTCTTTAGCCACTATTGCTGCTCTACCCAATTTAAAAGCATCATATATTTCTGTAGGCATACTTGCAAAATCAGGGTCATTATTTAGTCGATTTACATATTTATTTAAATATTGATCAACACCTAAAATTGGAGCAGTTATATCTGCTTCTTTACCATATAAATATCCAAAAGCTTCATCCCATTTATGTTCCATAGCTGTATAGTTTGTACCCGAAACTAAAATATCTGCATTATTATCGGCTCTATTAGAACCTTCATCTAAAACAGATTTACTTAAATAATTATTAAGCATCTGATCTACCATTAAAGCACCTATTAAACCTTTTACAATTACTTGATCGTATTCTAAACCTTTTGCATTTACCCATCTTTCTGCTCCACCACCAGCTTCTTGTATTTTACCTGCAACTCCTACTGCTGCATCTGTGTTCCAATTAGGGTATACTTCATTCACTTGAGCTGCAATCCAATTTTCAAAATCTGCTTTTATAGCAGCTGCATCTGTAGAATTTGCAGAAAAATAATCTATTGAAGCTGCTGTTTTACTCTTTATATTTAATGTTGAAGAATTTAATGACACTTCAGAAAATTTGTTTCCTGTATTTGTATACATACCATCTAAATCTTCTTCAGTTTTTGTTGGGTCTTTTAAAACACCAGCTAATTCATCTGCCATTTTAATTCTAGTCGTTTGTCCACTAAAATCTACTGTAGTCATTCCATTTCTCTCAAAAGAATATGTTGCTGGAACTGAAATTAAATTTGAATCATTATCATCGGTACTACATGATAAGAAAAGAAAAGTTGATAAAAATAATGCTGAAAATACTGCTTTTTTCATGTTTATTTAGATTAGTTAAAAATAATTTTTTGCAAATATAAGAACCAAAAACAGTTTGTAAAAATTTATTTAGATTAAATTTAAATAATTTTTATAAAAAAAGAAAAGAGCTGAATTCTCAGCTCTCCATGTACAGTAGTTTTAAATTAATACCCCTAAAAATTATTTAAACTACTGATTTCTTTATTATATTATTTTAAATATATAAAATATATCTGTTTTCTATATTTTTTATATTGTTACTTTCTTATAATTAACTTAGAAGTACCATAATTACTTTCTTTACTAGCTACTTTAAGTAAATAAATACCTGTTCTTAAAGAGTTAAAGCTAATTGATAATTCATTTTTACCAGTGGTTAACTCATTTGTTCCTTTATAGATTACTTTGCCTGTAATATCTGTTAAAGTAACTTCTGCTTGTGTATCTGTTTTACTAAATAATAACAAGTTTACATTTCCTTTTGATGGGTTTGGATAAGCAACAAACTCATTCTCAAACTTCTCTACCTTGTTTACAATCTCGCTCTCTATAGCAACCTTTGTAAATTTAACATCAGAGATTTCTAATTCTAATTCTGTAGTGTTTGCTTCTACTGGTAAGAATGTAAATGTAATTGTTGTTAAGTCATCAGCAGTAATTGGTTCTTGATTTCCAACAGAAGTAAATGCATCAAAAGGAACATAATAAGTTCTTTCTTCTTCTGATAAATCTACCATAATTCTGTATTGCTCTCTCCAATCTTGTATTGATGATTTAATTAACCCTAATTCCATTACTCCACTTCCTTTAGCAGTAAATGCTAAATACTTGTATTCTGTATAATCAGCAGATAAAGTACCTGGTAGTAAAGATTTGTAAATTGTTAAGTAATCGTATTCACTTTTCGCTTTTATTTCAACATTTCTGTTAATAGCATGCTCATCATCTTTGTATTCTCTATTAAAATCATTCCATACAAAGTAATTCTGAATAGAAGTATATTTGCTATCAAAGTCTAAGCCCCAGTTACCATCTGCATGATAAAAGGCATCTTCTACCTCACCAGCTACTTTTACTAAAGCATCATACTCATAACCATCTGCAACATCTATTCGTAATTCTTGCTCTAATTTTGTGCTCACAGGATTATATCTGTGTTTAACATTATTAGCAGTTTCAGAATAAATCTCTTCCATAGTAACCTCTGTCTGTAAACCTTGCTCTGTACTTCTTAATAGAACAACCAATTCGTTTTTATCTCTAGAAATTTTAGCAGCATAAGTTCTTGGTACTTTTTGAACTTCTACTTGGTTTACAGGAATAAATGATTGTAAGTTATCTAATATATCTACCACTAACTTTTTAGTATCTTCTGGGTTTGTTGTCCAAACCTGGAAGTTATACATGTCATTATATTTAATGTAGTTGTTTACATACCAGTTTGTTTGAACTTTATAGCTATTATCATTATTGTTCTTAGCAGCAGCAAAAGAGATTGCATATTCTACAACACCATTTCTTTGCTTAATACCTTGCATTAAGAAATTATAACCTGCTAATTGCACTGGTATAACATTTAATATTTCTGCACCACGTAATCTGTCACAAGAAGCTTTGGTGTGATTATACACTTTATCTGAAGTCTTAACACCTAATACTACTCCTTTAGTTTTACCATCTATAGAGAAATCTACAGATAATACTTCGTCTGCTATAGTATAATCTAAAATATCTGTTGGAGAAGTTACATTAGCCACATTTCCTGCAATTAATTCTGTTGGAAACATATCTAACATGGTTTGTCCTTTTCCTTGATAAGGCTGCTTAGCTTGTAATAAAGACTTATTATATAAATTAGATTTATCTTTTACAAAAACAGTAGGTACTGAGTTCTTCTTTCTACCCACATAAATCTTAGAAATTGCATCTCCTAAACTCTCACTTTCTACTCCTCCTGAATTTCCACCTGTTACTTCTGAAGAAGAAATTGTTATTGGCACATCAACTGTAATTGTACAATCATTACTTGTAGCAGTAACTGATACTGTAAATACACCTGCATTTCTAAACTCAACCATTAAAGGATTTACATTTTGGTATAACCCAGGTCCACTAATTGGATCTGGTCCAGGTAGAGTCCAAGACCAATCTGTAAAAGAAGAAGCATTATCTATGGTAAACTCTTTTCTTACTTGTCCAGGACCAGAAGGTAAGTCTATGACAGAAACTATTGGTTCTAAAACAGGTAAAACTGTAACTTGTTCTGTGTATGTATTTGAACCATATTTATTAGTTGCTGTTAAGATAACTGTATAATTTCCTGGATTTGCATAAGTTTTACTAGTAACATCCATATCAGTGCTGGTTGTTCCATCTCCAAAATCCCATAAATAAGTTATAGGTGCTTCTGGCTGTGGAACTCCAATAATTTGAGTAGTATTTGAAAAAGCAAAATCATTTGCAACAAAACACTGAGGATTAACATTAATATCAAATCCTGGAGTTGGTGCTACTCCTGCAAAAGTTGGACATGTACTTGAAGCAGCAAACTTATTACAATGTATTACGCCTCCATCATGATTAAGCGATTTAGCTATAACTTGACCATAAATATCTTCTTTATTATTAACTTTTCTAACTGTTGATGAAGGAGCGAAAACAGTTCCATAAATGGTTTCACTACCTTTAATGTTTACTTTATCACTATTATAGAAATTGTATAAGATATATGAGCTTTCTGTAGCAGTTATCCCTTTTTGTTCCCAAACGTCCCAATTAAAATTACCAGGAGCATCTACATTTACTATTAAAACTCTAGTTGCTGATGGTAAATTCTGAAAAGTAAAACTATCTACACTATTTAAATCAGCACCAGTTACATTTAAATAATTTACTCCATTTTGTAAATTGATTTCTGTTTGAGGTGTTAATGTTGTATTTGTAATTGAATTTGAATTATCATCTTCTAAAACAGCATTGTTTGTATTAGATGACATATTCGTTGCATTTGCTCTTAAACTTTGAAAAGCACTAGCAAAATCTAATAAATTATTCTCAAAAACTGGGTTTGTTGATGAACTTACTCCATAACTTGGAGAAGTATTATTCATTTGTATTCTTGATGATGAATTGTACACTCCATTAGGAGTAACTCTCATGTTAGCTGGTGCATTTAACTCGTCAAAATACCAAGCTACAGAACCATTGCTCTTTCCAATTTTTGTATAGTAATTTGGATTTACTACAGTTAATAATCCGTTGTTAGAACCTGGAACTGCTGGACATGTTCCTGTAGTAGTTTTCGTTACTTCGAAATTATCGACTAAATTACCATAAGTTAAGTTGTTATAAGGCTGACTTGATACAGACTCAAAAACAAAATATACAGTATGTTCTCCAGCAGGAACTGTATAAGAACCAGTATAATTTACCCAAGCATCTTGGTCTGTACTCATCACCTGTTCTGTAGAAGCAGAATTTAATGTTACTCCAATTTTTACATTGGCCACATCTACTCCACGTCTTCCTCTATGCCAAATAGACCAGTTTAATACAGAACCTGGTTCTGCACATATAACTTGATATAAAGAAGCTCTTTGATTTGCATTTATTTCAGCGATATAACCACCATCTTGTGCTGTTTTTCCTAAAAATCCAGATTTCCAAATCTCTATTCTATTGTCTGTAGCTGTTGTATACCAACCAGGAATACTACCTGCATCTACTGAAGCCCAAGTATTTGGTGTTGCTCCAATTTCAAAGCTACCATTATTTACAATAGTTGGATCTCCACAATTACATTGATCATCTGTTGTATTAATTACTGTATTTAAAGGATAATTAACTCTATTACCAACTAATAAACCAGTTTTTAAATCATTTGTATCAAAATCGCCACAATCGTCAGTGGCTACATTGTAATCTCCTTTAATATTAAGATTTCTTCCAACTGCAACAGCACCTCTGGTTTCTGTTGATTTTACAGTCATATTTTTTTCTACAAATACATTAAAACCTTGTGCAGGTAAAGTAGGACTATCATTACAATCTACTGTTGCTGTAATTGTAATATCTACTGTTGCTGTTGAAGTTTCACCATCTGCATCAGTAATCGTATATGTAAAACTATCTGCTCCTGTATAACTTGCAGCTGGTGTATATACTATTTTATCGTCTGTTGGATCATTTGGAGTGCCTCCATCATCTACAGAAACTGTTCCTCCATTTGTTGTTGTTAAACTAGGCAAAGAAATAGCTCCTGTATTTGGACCATCATTTCCAAAAGAATCATTATTTAAAACATCAAAACTATTATTTATACTGTTTTCATTTGCATTAAAAGTATCATTAACAGCTGTTGGAGTATCATTAACAGAAAGTGTAAATGTCACTTCTTCTGGACAGTTGTTATCAACTCCAATTATTTGTACTGTATAATCTCCAATATCTACAATAGCTGCAGAAGTAATATCTAGTGTTGTAGTTGTTGATAAGATTGTTGCAGGAGCTGAATTTTTAAACCATTTGTATGTTAATACTCCTGTAGTATTTGTTCCTGGTGGAATTGTATAATCTGGTGTTCCTGTATTAAACGTTGTTGTAGAAACTGAAGATGCACCTACTGTAAAAGTAGTATTATCGTTTTTGTTTATGGTTGTGCTTACAGGTGAAACATTTACAGTAATTTGTTCTGCAGTAATTACTCTAGAACTTGTTGCTTGACCAAATGTTTCATTGCCTCCAACTGTTGTTCCAACTGCTGTTGGTATTCCATTATTGTTAATTGGTGTTGGAAAGTTTAATAAACTTCCTCCAATACTACCTCCTACTAGAGTGTTACTAACTTCAGATGAAGAAAACAAACCAGATGCTTCTATTGCGTCTGGACAACCATCATTATCTGAATCTGTGTCTTTTGAATCTGGTAATCCATCACCATCTGTGTCTCTATAAACACAATCTGATGAAAAGTAATTAAAAAGTACTAAATCTAAACCTCCTAAAGATGAATTTGTATTAGTTGGGTAAGTTGTCCAATCTAAAATATTACCTGTGTTATAATCTGGAGGTAAAATTGAGTATCCATAAATTGTTGTTCCGTTTGCAATGCCAAAATCAGACATTTTTACTGCTCTAATAGCTACTGCTTGATTTAGAGCTACACTTGGTCTAAAATCTGTATCTGATATTTCTTTTCTTAATATAGTTGATGGTAATGTTTCTATGGTAGTCATAGATGCTGTAGTAACTCTATAAACAGTACTATATGCTGTTGGAGTTCCACTGCCATCTATACTAGTAATAATTGCAATATCTATGAAATTATTTTTACCTCTTTCACCAACAGTAACATACTGATTATCTGCAGAATTTACTAAATATCCATTATCGAAAACAACATCTACTCTTTCTATATTGTTTTTATTTTGTGATGATGTACTATTGTCAAAAACGTTATCACTACCTACATTGTAAAATCCATGTGAAAATGTATCTGCCATATTAGACACAACATTGGTATGAAGTTTAGTAGCATTTATAGTATTAGTATGTCCATCATTCTCTATCCATATAATTTCGTTAGTTGGTGCAGAACCACTTGTAGCTCTTCTAAATGTAATATTACCAACTGATGCATCTTCGTCTACCATTATTGTATTGCCAGAACTCATAACAAAACCTTCTAATCTTTTACCAAAGGCAGTACCATAAGATAGATTATAAGAAGTGTTGCCTGAAAATGGAGAAGATGAATTAGAAAATGAATTTACAGTTTTTGATGATGGAGTTTGTGTTTTATTTACAATAACAAAAGAAGTAATTGTACCACTTGCTAAAGTAGGACAAGAAAACTCGTCAGTATCTAGTATACCATCATTATCATCATCTAAGTCTATGCTGTTTACTATTCCATCATCATCACAATCTGTTGCATTTACACATTGAGCGTTTATATATATTGATGAAAATACAAGTAGTATTAAAAATAATTTTGTTTTCATTCCACTTTAATTTTAATTACAAACAAAACAAATCATAATATTTTGATTATAATTTTTGTTTCGATGAATCTTATTTAATTATCGATAAAGATTAACAAAAAACTCAGTGGAAAGGGATTGGGATTTAGGGTTTTAAGTAAATCTATTAATATTATTCAAACTTTTTAGGGGGAATAATTATAATAAATTAGAGATTGTAAATATATAAAAAATTATTAACTACAAGCTATTTTTTTAAAAATTAGCGCATTAAGGATAAAAAAGCCATGTTTTTAACATGGCTATTTATTTTTTTGTTTTTAAAAATTACACCATTTGTGCTGCAATTCTTTTATAAGTTCCATTTTCTAATTTTTCTCTGATTGCAGAAAAAGCAGTTATTGTTTCGTCTATATCTTCTTGTGTATGAGAAGCAGTTGGTATTAATCTTAAAATAATTAAACCTTTTGGTATAACTGGATAAACAACAATTGAACAAAAGATTCCATGATTTTCTCTTAAATCATTAACCATAGCCATTGCTTCTGGGATATCTCCTTTCAAGAAAACTGGAGTAATACAAGTTTGCGTTGTTCCTAAATCAAAACCAGCATTTCTTAAACCAGACTGTAAAGCATTAGTATTTTCCCAAAGCTTTTCTTTTAATTCTGGCATTGTACGAATCATATCCAAACGTTTTAATGCACCTTTAACCATTGCCATTGGTAATGATTTTGCAAACATTTGTGATCGTAAATTGTATTGTAAAAACTGAATTACATCTTTATCTCCTGCTAAAAAAGCACCTATACCTGCCATAGATTTTGCAAAAGTTGCAAAATAAACATCAATTTCGTCTTGTACTCCTTGTTCAAAACCAGTACCTCTACCTCCTTCTCCAAGTGTTCCAAAACCATGTGCATCATCAACTAAAAGTCTAAAACCATATTCTTCTTTAAAAGATACAATTTCTTTTAAACGACCTTGTTCTCCACGCATTCCAAAAACTCCTTCAGAAATTACTAAAATTCCTCCACCAGTTTTATCTGCCATTTTTTTAGCACGCTTAATATTCTTTTCAAAGCTTTCCATATCATTATGACGATATACAAAACGTTTACCAGCATGTAAACGAACACCATCTATAATACATGCGTGTGTATCTATGTCATAAACAATAACGTCATTTTTAGTAACCAAAGCATCTATTGCAGACATTATTCCTTGGTAACCAAAATTTAATAAGTATGCTTTTTCTTTATTTACAAATTCTGCACATTCACGCTCTAATTGCTCATGCAAAGGTGTATGCCCAGACATCATTCTAGCACCCATAGGATAAGCCATTCCATGCTCCATTGCAGCTTCACCATCAACTTTTAAAATTTCTGGATGATTAGCTAAACCTAAATAATCATTGATACTCCAAGTAACAACTTTCTTACCATTAAAAGACATTCTGTTAGAAATTGGTCCTTCCAATTTTGGAAAAACATAATATCCTTCTGCCTTATCAGCCCATTTTCCTAAAGGTCCTTTATCTACTTTTATTCTCTCAAATAAATCTGATGCCATGCTTAAATTTTTGATTTTTACAATTTGCAAAGTAACTGCTTTTTTTACAGTTTATCAAATTGTGTAAAAAATAGAATAATTGATTAAACAAACCCTTGTTCTTTCATCCAAGAATCACTGTAAATCTTATTCATATATCTAGATCCATGATCAGGAAACACTAATACAACAAAGCTGTTGTCATTAAAATAACCTAAGTCATTATACTGTTTTGTAGCTTGTAAAACTGCACCACAAGTATATCCGCAAAAAATACCTTCTTTATTTAAAATTTCTTTTGAAGCAAATGCAGCATCTTTATCTGTTACTTTTTGATATTCATCTATCACACTAAAATCGGTAGCTGTAGGAATTAAATTTTTACCTAAACCTTCAATCTTATAAGGTGAGACTTCATTCATATCTAGCTTACCTGTTTCATGATATTTTTTTAAAACAGATCCTACAGCATCTACTCCTAATATTTTTATATCAGGATTTTGTTCTTTTAAATATCTTCCTGTACCAGAAATGGTGCCTCCTGTTCCACTTGCAACCACTAAATGGGTAATTTTACCTTGAGTTTGTTGCCAAATTTCTGGACCAGTAGTTTTATAATGTGCATCAATATTTAATTCATTAAAATATTGATTAATGTAAACTGAATTTTTTGTTTCTTTATGTATTCTTTTAGCAACTTCGTAATAAGATCTTGAATCATCTGCAGGAACATTAGCAGGACAAACATGTACCTCTGCTCCCATTGTCTTTAATAAATCTATTTTATCTTGAGATGATTTGTCTGATACAGCTAAAATACATTTATAACCTTTTACTAAACTAATCATAGCTAAACTGTAACCTGTATTACCAGATGTAGTTTCAACTATTGTAGAATTCTTTTTAATAATTCCTTTTTTTTCTGCGTTTTCTATAATGTGAAGGGCAATTCTATCTTTTTGTGATAAACCAGGATTAAATGCTTCTAGCTTTGCAAAATAAGAACCTTTAAAATGTTTAGCTACTCTATTTAATTTTACTAAAGGAGTTTCACCTACTAAATTTAAAATAGAATCAACTATATTTTGATTTCTTGTCATGTTTGTTTCTTAAACCGATTGCAAAAATACATTTGAAATTGGATTTACAAAATTCAGCTTGGTCTTTATTACCTAATCTTCTAACTTATTTTCTAAAGCTAGAATAAAAGTATAATCTTTGGCAGTCTCTTTTAAAGCTTCAAAACGTCCTGAAGCTCCTCCATGTCCTGCATCCATATTAGTTCTTAAAAGTAATAAATTATCATCAGTTTTTAGTTCACGTAATTTAGCTACCCATTTTGCAGGCTCCCAATATTGTACTTGAGAATCATGAAAACCAGTTGTAACTAACATGTTTGGATATGCTTTTGAATCTACTTGATCATAAGGTGAATATGATTTTATGTAATCGTAAAATTCTTTATCATTTGGATTACCCCACTCATCATACTCACCAGTAGTTAAAGGTATGCTATCATCTAACATGGTTGAAATAACGTCTACAAAAGGCACTGCAGCAATAATACCATTATATAACTCAGGATTCATATTAATTATGGCTCCCATTAATAAACCTCCAGCAGAACCACCCATTGCATATAAATGCTTTGAAGATGTGTAATTATTATTAATTAAAAACCGAGAACAATCTATAAAATCTGTAAATGTATTTTTTTTGTTTAGCATCTTGCCATCTTCATACCAATTACGTCCTAAATATTCGCTTCCTCTAATATGTGCTAAAGCATAAACTAATCCTCTATCTAATAAACTTAATCTGGTTGTAGAAAAACTATCTGGAATTGTATATCCATAAGAACCATAAGCATATTGTAATAAAGGTGTATTTTCATTAAGTTGAGTGTCTTTATGATAAACTAAAGAAATTGCTACTTTTTTTCCATCTCTTACAGGTGCCCAAACTCTTTTACTTATATAATTTTCTTTTTTAAACTTATCTCCTAATACTTCTTGTTCTTTTTTAATGTCTTTAGTTTTATCATTCATATTAAAATCGATGATAGAACTTGGAGTTGTAAAAGAATTGTAAGAATATCTTATAATATCTGTATCAAATTCTGGATTACCATAAACACCTACAGAATAAGTTTCTTCATTAAAAGGTAAATAATAATCTTCTTTGTTATCCCAACGTTTTATTCTAACTTTATTTAATCCATTACTACGTTCTTCTAAAACTAAATACTCTTTAAAAATGGAAAAATCTTCTAATAAAGTATCCTCTCTATGAGGTATAACATCTATCCAATTTTCTAAAGTTGTTTTAGTAACAGGAGTTTTCATCAATTTAAAATTGGTAGCTTTATCTTTATTTGTAAGCAAATAAAAATGCTCTTTATAATGCGCTACATTATACTCTAAGTCTTTTACTCTTGGTTGTAAAACTTTAAATTCACCTGTAGGGTTATCTGCTTCTAAAAATTGAGCTTCAGTAGAAGTTGTGCTATAAGAGCCAATAATAATGAATTTCTTAGATTTTGAAATGGTTACATATGTACCAAATGTTTCATCTTTTTCATGATACACTTCTACATCTTCTGAAGTTGGTGTGCCTAATACATGTCTGTAAATCTTTTCACTTCTTAAAGTAACAGGATTTTTTTTAGTGTAAAAGATAGTTTTATTATCATTTGCCCAAACAGAACCTCCAGTAGTATTGTCAATAATATCCTTGTATATTTCTCCAGTTTCTAAGTTTTTAATTCTTAAAAAATATTGTCTTCTACTAACTGTATCTGTTGCAAAAACTGCTAATTTATTATTGAGTGATATATTTAAACCACCTAATTTATAATACTCATAACCTTTAGACATTTGGTTAACATCAAACATAATTTGTTCTTCAGATTCTAAATGTTCTTTTTTTCTACTGTAAATAGGGTATTGTTTTCCTTTTTCGTAACGAGTTATATAGAAATAGCCATTATCTTTATAAGGTACAGTTGCATCATCTTCTTTAATTCTACCTTTCATTTCTAAGAATAATTCTTCTTCAAAATTCTTGGTATAAGCTGTTATTTTATCATGATAATCGTTCTCTGCCTCTAAATAATTTATTACTTTTTGAGTATGAGCATCTTTAACAGGAGCTAATTTTTGTTCATCAGATAAACGCATCCAAAAATAATTATCGACTCTAACATCTCCATGTTTTACAAGCTTTTTTGGCTGTTTTTCTGCTATTGGATATTTTGCATCCGTACTTTTCATATACTAAAGTCTTTTTTTAAAGCAGTTGCAAAAATAAGACTTATTAATATTGATGTTACAAAAAATATCAAATCATTCAGCTTCCAAATTATATTGAATTTAGTAATTTTGTTATATAACTTTTAAAATTGAAAATATGTTTGGAGATATCTCAGGAATGATGGGTAAATTAAAAGAAGCTCAACAGAAAGTTGAGGAAACTAAAAAAAGATTAGATACAGTTTTAGTTGATGAATCATCATCTGATAACAAAATAAAAGTAACGCTAACTGCTAATAGAAAAATTAAAGCAATTTCTATTGACGATTCTTTGTTAAATGATGCAGAAGAATTAGAAGATTATTTAATTATAACTCTTAATAAGGCTATTGAAAAAGCTTCTCAAATAAATGAAAACGAAATGGCAATTGCTGCAAAAAGTGGTATGCCAAATATTCCAGGAATGGATATGTTTAAATAAAAATGTTACTAAACATAGAAAATTACATGTTACCTTGTTTTAGTAAAACTTTTTTTGGTTTTACTTGTCTGGGTTGTGGACTTCAAAGATCTTTAATATTACTTATTCATGGTGATTTTTTAAGTGCATTTAAAATGTATCCTGCAATTTATACACTACTACTCTTTTTTGGTTTTATACTCTTAAATTTTAAAATGAAATTTAAAAATTCTAAAAAAATAATTAGTAGATTAGCTTACATCAATTTATCTTTAATGATAATTAACTACCTAATAAAAACAACTATTTAATTCCAAAAAATGAAAAAACTAAACACAACTCTTATCTATGTATTATCTTCTATAAGTATTGTTTGCTGCTGTTTTGCAGGTCTAGGAATATTATTTGCTTTACCTTCTTTTTTAATTGCTAACAAAAAAATGAAAGAAGCAGAATTAAATCCTGAAGATTATGAACCAGAAGATATTACTGCTATGAATAATGCTAAAACATTTGCTCTAGTAACATTAGTAATTAACGGACTTTACTTTGTGTATAGTATTTACAGTTTAGCTACTACAGATTGGGATGTTTTTATGGAACAATATCAACAAACTTTAGAAAAATACCAGAAATAAAATTATTAAAATATTTATTTAAAAATCCAATCATAAAAATGATTGGATTTTTTTTGAGTTATAATTAACATCAAATGCACTAAGAACTTAGTGAGTTTCGTGTAATTTTGTTATATAAAATTTGAGCAATAGTAATATGGAAAAAGAGAAAAAAAAATCGACAAAGAAAAAGATTTTAAAATGGTTTGCAGGTATTTTTATTGTGCTACTTATTGGGGTTTTGCCTATACCTGTTTTATTTAAAGATAAAATTGTGGCTTTGGTCACAAAAACAGCAAATAATAATCTAAATGCAACTGTTTCTTATAAAGATTCAGACTTGAGTATTTTCTCAAATTTTCCTTCTCTAAGTTTATCCTTAAATCATGTTGCAGTTACTAATAAAGCTCCTTTTTTAGGAGACACTTTGTATAGTGCAGAACACTTATATTTAAATATGGGTCTTTTTGAATTATTTAAAACAAATGAACCTATTAAAATTAATAGTATTAAATCTGAAAATGGCTTTGTAAATATTCTAATAAATGAAGATAATATAGGTAACTATGACATCGCAATAAAAAAAGAAACAAACACAAATTCAACTACTAATAATTCTTTTTCATTTGATATTAATTCTTATGAATTGTCTAATATGCATTTTCGTTATGTAGATAAAACAACAAATAACGAAGTAACTTTAGATAGTATTTATCATACAGGAAAAGGTAATTTTGGAAATGATATTTTTAATCTAGATACCAATACTGAAGCTATATTATCTTTAGTTGTAAATAATACCTCTTTTTTAAAAAATATAGCTGTAAAATTAAATGCCATTTTAGCGTTAGATATTAATAATTTAAAATACACATTTAAAGAAAACAAAGGGTTTATTAATCAACTGCCTCTAGAATTTCAAGGATTTATTCAGCTTGTAGATAACAATCAGCTTTACGATTTAACTTTTAAAACTCCAACTTCTTCATTTACTAATGCATTAGGTCTATTTCCTGAAGAAATTACAGGAAATTTAAAATCAATTCAGACTGAAGGGAATTTTGATTTGAATGGGTTCTTTAAAGGAACTTTATCTGATAATACAATACCCAGTTTTAACATAGCAATGTCTTCTAAAAATGCCATGTTTAAATACAAAGACTTGCCTAAGGCAGTTAAAAATATTTTTTTAGAAGCTGAAATAATTAACAAAACTGGTTTAGCAAAAGATACTTATTTAGCAGCAAATAAATTGTCTTTTAAAATTGATGAAGATATTTTTAATGCAAGTGGAAGTGTGTCTAATATAAGTAATAATCCATTTGTAAATTTAAAAGCAAACGGAATTATAAATCTTGCCAATATTAGTAAAGTGTATCCTGTTTCTATTGAAAAACAATTGGAAGGTGTTTTAAAAGCTAATATTACTACAGCATTTGATATGAATGCAATTGAGAAAAAAAATTATGCAAGAATTAAAAACTCAGGAGAAATAAGTATTAATAATTTTAAATATGAAGGAGATGATGTAGCAAATCCTTTTTACATTAACACTTCAAAAGTTAATTTTAATAGTAATAATATTCAGCTTACAGAATTTAATGCAAAAACGGGTAATTCTGATTTGGCATTAAAAGGAAGTTTAAATAATTTTTATGGCTTTCTATTTAATAACGAACAATTAAAAGGTAATTTTTCTCTAAATTCAAATACCATAAAAGTTGATGATTTTTTATCTAAAAGCTCTTCTACAGGCACAGAAAAAAAATCGACTTTAAAAATTCCTTCTTTTCTAGATATTAGTGTAACTGCAAAAGCAGATAATGTTATTTACGATAATATTAATTTGAAAAACATGACTGGAAATTTATCAATAAAAGAAGAGTCTGTAATTTTAAAACAATTAAATACATCTGTTTTTGGTGGAAATATTGATTTTAGTGGAAATATTTCTACTAAAGAAAACAATCCTAAATTTTCAATGGATATTGCTTTGAATCAACTAAATATTAAAGAAACATTTAGTAAAATTGATATGCTAGCTTCTATTGCTCCAATAGCAAATACTATTCAAGGTAATTTAAATTCGTCATTAAATGTGTCAGGTCTTTTAACTGATGATATGACTCCTAATTTAAACACTATTACAGGTAAATTATTTGGTGAATTATTAAATACAAAGTTAAATGCAGATAATTCTAAAACATTAAGTTTGTTAAGTTCAAAATTAAACTTTTTAGATGCTAACAAACTGAATTTAAATAACTTAAAAGGATATTTTTCTTTTGAAAATGGCATTGTCACCATAAAACCAATTCCTATTTCTTATAAAGATATTAATATGACTATTGGTGGTAAGCATGGGTTTGATAAGAGTATAGATTATAATATTAATTTTGAAGTTCCTGTCTCTTATTTAGGAACAGATATTACTAAAGCTATAGCTAAACTTACTCCAAAAGATGCTAAAGAAATTAAAACAATACCTATTAAGGCTATTGTAAATGGTAGTTTTACAAGTCCAAAAATTACAACAAACATAAATGAAGCTACAAAAAACTTAATGAATACTATTATTGAAAAGCAAAAACAAAGCTTAAAAGATAAGGGTAAAGATAAAATAAAGGATTTGTTAGGTCTCAAAAAACAAGATTCTTTAAAAAAAGACTCTATAAAAAAAGCTGATGAAATTCTAAAAGACAAAGCAAAAAAAGCGCTTTTAGGCTTATTTGGCAAAAAGAAAAAAGATACAACTAAACAAAATTAAAATTATGCAAGAGCAATACCTAACATGCCAACAATAAATAGTAAGGCATATAATGATAACATAATAATCATAAAAACACCTATAAATTTATAGTGAGATTTAAGCATTTTTAGAGCGTCTGCAAGAGTATCATTATTTTTTACAGAAAGTGCTCTTTTAAGTCTCCTAGAAAAATTATATAAATATAAAACTGGGGCTAAATAGATAACTGCAAAAACCAAATATAATATGGTCATAATCAAACTCATATTAAAAGGTAGCTGATTTTTATAGATTTCATTAAAAGCATCTCCGTAAATAACATTAGAGAAAATACCTAGAATAACCATAAATGCTATTCCTATAAAACCAACAATAGATAAAAAGAAGGTCCATTTAGAAATTTCTTTTAAATATATTCTAGACCTGTTATTTACGTTTAACTCTTCTAGTTGAGTAATTGGGGAATGCATCTGATAATCAAGTTTTAAAAAAAATAAAGAAACAAAAAAAGTCATAAAATTCCTAAAAATTCATATGACTTTTTTTATTTAAAATTTTAAATGAGTTTTAAAACTCAGCAATTGTCTTCTTAATTATAAAAATACAATCTCTTAATTGCTCTTCATTCATAACTAAAGGTGGAGCAAAACGTATAATATTTCCATGTGTTGGTTTCGCTAAAAGTCCATTATCTCTTAGCTTTAAGCAAATATTCCAAGCTGTATCACTTTCTTCATCATCATTAATTACAATTGCATTTAGCAATCCTTTACCTCTTACCAAGTTTACTAAATCATTTTCTTCAGCAAATGCGGATAATTCCTCTCTAAAAATGTTACCTAATCTATCTGCATTAATCGCTAATTTTTCATCAGCAACAACTTCTAAAGCAGCAATAGCTACTGCTGCAGCAATTGGGTTACCTCCAAATGTAGAACCATGATTACCAGGTTTTATTACATTCATAACAGCATCATTTGCTAAAACAGCAGAAACAGGATACGCACCTCCACTTAATGCCTTACCTAATATTAAAACATCTGGTTTTACATCTGGTGTCCCTTCACAATTTTTATTTTCACAAGCACAATTACCACAAGTTGCTAATAAACGACCAGTTCTTGCAATTCCTGTTTGTACTTCATCTGCTATAAATAATACATTATGGTCTTCACAAAGTTGTTTTGCAGCTTTTAAATATCCTTCAGAAGGCACATAAACTCCAGCTTCTCCTTGAATTGGTTCTACTAAAAAGGCAGCAACATTAGGATTATTCTCTAAAGCTTCTTGTAATTCTTGTAGATTATCGTATTCAATTTTTATAAAACCTTTAGTATAAGGTCCAAAATTTTTGCGTGCTACAGGATCATTAGAAAATGAAATTATGGTTGTAGTTCTTCCATGAAAATTATTTTCACAAACAACTATTTCTGCTTTATTTTCATCTATCCCTTTAACTTCATAAGCCCATTTTCTAGCTATCTTTAAAGCAGTTTCTACAGCTTCTGCTCCAGTATTCATAGGTAATAACTTATCAAACCCAAAATATACAGACGCAAATTTCTCATACTTTCCAAGCATGTCATTATAGAAAGCTCTAGAAGTTAAGGTTAATGTTTTTGCTTGATTTGTCATAGCATCCACAATTTTTGGATGACAATGTCCTTGGTTTACAGCAGAGTAAGCAGATAAAAAGTCGTAATATTTTTTACCTTCTACATCCCAAACATGTACACCTTCTCCTCTTCTCAAAACCACTGGTAATGGATGATAATTGTGTGCACCATATTTGTTTTCTAATTCAATCGCTTGTTGCGAAGTCAGTTGTTCTAAAACAGCCATTTTTAATACTTTTTAATTAATAATAACCATTCCTGTTCTACCTTTATCCTTCTGAAAACCCAAGATGTTTGGTCAGAAATTCAGCGTGGGAAAGAAATCATCCCTGAAGAAAGACAAAAATAATAAATTAATCGAGAAAGTATTCTATTTTTGCAGTCAATAAATTATAGAAATGCCAAGAAGAGAACGAAATCCTTTTGTAAAAAGAAATCAAATTTTAGATTTAAAAATAGAAGATTATGCTTTTGGAGGAAAAGGAATAGCTAGAATTCATAATGAAAAAGGGAGTTTTGTCATTTTTGTACCCAACACTTTACCTGGTCAATTGGTAAAAGCTCAGATTAAAAAATCGAGTAAAAAATATGCAGAAGCAAAATTGATAGATGTTATAGAAAAATCTACTGATGAAGTTGATGTACCATATCAAGATATACCTGGTGCTCCTTATATTAATTTACCAATAGCATTACAACATCAATATAAAAAAGAAAGTACATTATCTCTTTTTAAAAGGATAGGAAAAGTAGATAACATTGAAGATTTATTTGATGAATTTATTACCTCTCCAAACGTGTTTCATTACAGAAATAAAATGGAATATGGTTTTTCTGCTATTGGTTATGATAGAGTATATAAAACAGATGTTGATGAATTTACGCTTGGTTTTAAAAGACGTGGTGTTTGGTGGATGGGAGATAATCTTGAAAAAGATTCTGGTTTGTTTGACAAACAGTTTGAAGACAACTTAAAAAACATAAGAAAATATTGTTTAGAAACAGGTTTACAACCTTGGCATGGTCCAAAAAAAGAAGGTTTTTTTAGATATTTTGTAGTTCGTAAATCATATAAAACCAATGAGTTATTATTTAATTTAGTAACAACATCTTATGACTTGTCTAAGTTTGATTTAAACAAATTTGCTAATTATTTAGTAGAATTATTTGGTACTAGAGTTGCTGGTTTATTACATACTATAAATGATGAAGTTGGAGATAGAACCATAGCAACTTCAGGCAGTATAAGTTTAGTTTATGGTAAAGACAAAATAGTGGAAGAGCTTTTAGGGTTAAACTTTGAAATAAGTATGAAAAGCTTTTTTCAAACCAATCCAAAATCTGCAGAAAAACTATATTCTAAAGTAGTTGATTATGTTTTAGAAGATAAATCTAAAGTAGATAATACTGTAGTTATGGATCTATTTTGTGGAACTGGTACTATTGGCCAAATTGTAGCTTCTAAAAGTGACAATGCAAAAATAATTGGTGTAGACATTGTAGCTTCTGCTATAGAAGATGCAAAAGAAAATGCAAAAAGAAATCATATAGAAGGTTTAGAATTCTATGCTGCAGATGTTGGTAAATTTTTAAATCAACATCCAGAATTTCAAAATAAAATTAAAACGATTATACTAGATCCTGCAAGAGCTGGTATTGCACCAAAAACGCTGCAAAAAATCATTAAATTAAATGCAGATAGAATGGTGTATGTTTCATGTAATCCTGCAACACAGGCAAGAGATACAGAAGCGTTAAGAGAAGCTAGTTATCAAATTAAAAAGATTAGCTTAGTAGATCAATTTCCTCATACCAGTCATATAGAAACAGTGGTTTTATTTGAGAAAAATTAGAGATTATGATTGTAACACCATTAATGATTATCTTTTTAATCATAGTATTTATTTTAGTATGGTTTTTTATAAAATCTATCGATGATCAAAGAAAATGGTTAAATATTATAATTACTATAGTTTTAACACCAGTAGTTTATTTCTACATATTTTATCCACTGTTAAACATTTTTAGTAGCTATCATCATCAAAAATATTTTAACGCTACTCAATGGTTAGAAAAACCAAATCTTAGATATGAAATGAGTAATTATATCATAGACGAAAAATTATTCATTGGAAAAACTAAAGAAGAAATAGAAAGTAAATTAGGCAAAAGCGAATGGTTTGGTTGGGATGATACTTTAAAAGCTAATTCAAAGCAAATTTGGAACTATAACTTAGGCTTTAAACCTGGAGCGTTTAATAATAATCAAGAATGTTTAGAGTTAATATTTAAAGAAAATAGAGTCATTGGTTGTAAGCAATATCAGTTAGAAAAAACTTACGATTAAAAACTTATAAACAAAAATATCTGTACCTTAATTTTCACTTAGTAAATTATTACTTTTGAATTATGAAAAAACTATCAAATCAAGAAATTGAAAAACGAATAGAAAACCTAATTGACTGGGATTTTTATGAAGATGCATTACACACAGATTTTGAGTTCGACAACTTTAAAGATTGTATGTCTGCAATGAATAGAATCGCTTTTGAATGTGAAGCCTTAAATCATCATCCAGAATGGACAAATGTTTATAATACTTTAGAAATTAGACTTACAACTCATGATGCTGATGGTGTTACAGAATTAGATTTTAAATTAGCAGAAGCTATTAATAAAATAGTTGAAGTAGAAGAATAACATGAAGAAAACAATAGTAACTTTATTATTATTGATGATCATTTGGAGTTGCACTAAAGATGATTTTTGTACACAATCTCCTGTTACTCCAAATTTAATTTTACGTTTTTATGATGATATAAATAGAGGTGATTTAAAATCTACTTCTGGCTTATATGTTTGGGCAGAAAATAAAGATACTATTTTTATCAACCAAGCAACAGATTCTTTAGTAATTCCTTTAAATACAGCCTCAAACCAAACTATTTATAATCTTTCTGAAGGAAATGTAGTCAATCAATTTACCATCAACTACACAATAAGAAATGAATTTGTATCACGCTCATGTGGTTTTAAATCTATTTATGAAAATGTAACATTTTCTTCTAGCAGTACTTGGATTACTGACTTTACACCTACAACACTAACATCTATAGAAAATCAAAACTCAGCTCATGTACAGATATTTCATTAGTATTATTTTCTGTTTTGTTGTAGTTTCTACTTTTTCACAAGAACAAACTAAAAAAGTAGAAGAAAAGAATGATTCTATTGTGTATACTTCTCCTTATGGAATTCGATTAGGAATAGACATTAGTAAACCCATTAAAGCAGCTATTGATGGTGATTATAATAGTGGTTTAGAAATTATTGCAGATTATAGAATTTCTAAACGCTTTTTCATTGCTGCAGAATTAGGTTTTGAAGATGAAAAAACACAAGAAGATTATTCTAAGTCAACAGCTAAAGGAAGCTATATAAGATTAGGTTTTAACTATAATGCTTATGAGAATTGGTTAGATATGAACAATGAAATTTTTGTAGGTTTAAGATACGGATTTAGTGTTTTTGATCAAACATTAAATAGTTATTCTCCAAATGTAAATAATCCTTATTTCCCAACTACTCCAATAAATACTCCAGTAACAACAAGTTTAAATTCACATTGGACAGAATTTATGTTTGGTCTAAAAGTAGAAACTTTTAAAAACTTTTTTATTGGTGCCAGCTTTTCTTTTAAAGTATTATTAAATGTAAAAGAACCAGATAATTTTAAAACATTATACTCCCCAGGTTTTAATAGGATTTTTGAAAGTGGAACAGGTTTTGGATTTAACTATACATTATCTTATTTAATACCTTTTAAAAAGAAATAATAAATATTTACTAAATTTAAATTCCTAAAAAATAATAATTCAGAAAAAACTGGGCTTTTTTTTAAAAATTTATGAGCTCTTTTTTTACTAACTTTAACTCGAATTTATAGAACATGAATAAAATTCCAAGTGTAAATTTAGCTGACTTTTTATCTAATGATGAAAGCAGAAAACAAAAATTTATCAAAGAAATAGGACACGCATATGAAAATATAGGATTTGTTGCCTTAAAAGGTCATTTCTTAGATGATAAATTGGTAGATGAATTGTATGCAGAAATCAAAAACTTTTTTGATTTACCTACAGCAATAAAAGAAAAATATGAAATACCAGGAATTGGTGGTCAAAGAGGTTATGTTTCATTTGGTAAAGAATCTGCAAAAGGTAAAAAAGAAGCCGATTTAAAAGAATTTTGGCATTTTGGTCAATATGTAGATGCAGACTCTAAATATGCAAAAGAGTATCCAGAAAATGTAATTGTAGAAGAACTTCCAAAATTTAATGAAGTAGGTAAAGAAGCTTACCAAATGTTAGAAAAAACAGCAAAATTTGTGTTGCGATCTCTAGCTTTACATTTAGGTTTAGAAGAAACTTATTTTGACAATTATATTAAAAACGGAAATAGTATTTTAAGACCTATACACTACCCTCCTATTAAAACTGAACCAAAAGGTGCAGAAAGAGCTGCTGCTCATGGAGACATTAATTTAATTACTTTATTAATGGGTGCACAAGGTAAAGGGTTACAAGTACAAAATCATAAAGGAGAATGGATAGATGCTATTGCAGAACCAAATGAATTAATGATTAATGTAGGTGATATGTTATCTAGACATAGTAACAATAAATTAAAGTCTACAATTCATAGAGTTACAAATCCTCCAAAAGAAATGTGGGGTACTTCTCGTTATTCGATTCCATTTTTTATGCATCCTATTTCTGATATGAAATTAGATGTTTTAGAAAATTGTATAGATGATGAAAACCCAAAACAATTTGAAGATATTACAGCTGGTGAGTTTTTAGATGAACGTTTAAAAGAATTAGGATTAAAAAAATAATGGATTTAAAAGATCAACTTAAAAACTTATTTCCAGATCATCAAGAAACTCCTGAACCTGTTAAGGAAAAATCGAATATATGGTTACAAGACGAACCAATTATTTGTAAATACGAAAAAAGAAAAGGTAAACCTATTACAATAATTGAAGGTTATAATGGGGCAACTAAAGACTTTAAAATACTAGCTAAAGAAATAAAAACAAAACTTTCTGTTGGTGGTAGTTTTAAAGACGAAAAAATAATAATTCAAGGAGATTATAGAGATAAAATAATGGCTATGTTAAAAGAAAAGGGATTTAAAGTAAAACGTGTTGGTGGATAATAATTAATCAACACAATAAATAAAACCAAAAAACGTTAGTAAATTATTTATGGGGACTTCAATTTTACACATTACAAATGGTGATAGTACTACTAATTATCTTAAAGAATTAAATTTTTCTGGTGATTTTATTACTTGGAGAGAAATGCTTTGTGAAGGTAAAACTACTACAGATGTAGGTAGTGAATCTTTTTGGAAAAGTAGATATGACTTTTTTAAAACTTCATACAAAGTAAGCAAACAAAAGTTTATAGATTATACTTTAAAAGAATATAGAGCACTTTGTAACAAAAAAAACACCAATGAAATAGTGCTTTGGTTTGAGCATGATTTATTCTGTCAAATTAATATGATTGCTGTTATAAGCTGGTTAAAAAGATATAGAAAAGGTTATCATATATCTTTAGTTTGTAGTGGAAAAGTAAAAGGCTCTAAAAAATTAAAATCTTTAGTAGAACTAAAAGAAAACCAAATAAATAATCATTATAAGAAAAGAATTACACTTACACAAGATGATATTGAATACGCAGATTACATTTGGCAATTATATTGTTCAGACTCTCCTCTTCGTTTAGAAACTGTTTACAAATTCGATCCAATGTCTCCTTTCCAATATTTGGCAAGTGCAATAGAAGCCCATATTTTAAGATTTCCTTCTTTAGAAAATGGTTTAAATAAAATTGAAACTTCAATCTTACAAACAGCTAATGAAAATACTTTAACTTCAAAAGATAAGTTAGTTGGCAAATTATTAAAAGATGGAGAAGTTTACGGTTTTGGAGATTTACAATATTTTAATAAAATTAATCATTTAAGTAAATTATTTTATTCCTTTAATCCAGTTAAATTAAATAAGAAAGGTAAACAAGTTTTAGAGAATCAACTTAACTTTTATGCTCAATTAAGAAATGATGAAGCATATTTAGGTGGTTCTAAAAAATATAGTTTCTTGTTTAATCATCAATCAGAAAAATTATTGCAAATTACTTCTTAGATGTCTATAAAAAAATCTGAATTAATTTTAAATCCAGATGGTAGTGTCTATCATTTAAATTTAAAACCAGAAAATATTGCAAAAAACATAATTTTTGTTGGTGATTTAAATAGAGTTGATAAGGTTACAAAACACTTTGAATCTATTGACTTTACTACTCAAAAAAGAGAGTTTAAAACAGTTTCTGGATATTATAAAAATAAGCGTTTAACAGTTATTTCTACTGGTATAGGTCCAGATAATATTGATATTGTTTTAAATGAATTAGATGCATTAGTTAATATAGATTTAGATACTAGAGCAATAAAAAAAGAGTTAACTCAGTTAAATATTATTAGAATTGGCACTTCTGGTTCTTTACAAAAAGATATACCTATAGATTCCTTTTTACTAAGCTCACATGCTATAGATTTAAGTGGCATGTTGCTATCTTATCAAGTAGATGGAATTTCTCATCCAAAAATTGAAAAAGCTTTTATAAAACACACAAATTGGAATGAAAAAAAATCATATCCAATTGTAATTGCAAACTCTATTGATTTAGGGAAAAAATTATCTTCTAAAAGCATTTATCAAGGTATAACAGCCACTGCTGGTGGATTTTATGGACCTCAAGGAAGAGTTTTACGATTAGCCATACAAGACCCAGAATTAAATCATAAAATAGATAGTTTTAATTTTGAAGGAAACAGAATTACAAATTTAGAAATGGAAACTTCTGCGATTTACGGTTTATCAAAGCTTTTAGGACATCAAGCAGTTTCTATGAATGCTATCATAGCTAATAGAGCAAATGGTACTTTTAGTGAAAATCCATATAAAGTAGTAGATGATTTAATTCTATACACTTTAGATAAAATTGTAAGTTAAAGATGATAAATCTAAAAGTTGGTGGTGTACCAGAACATTTTAATTATCCTTGGTATATTACCCTAAAAAATAAAGAATACACTAAACATAATATTAATTTACGCTGGCAAGATTTTCATGGTGGTACAGGTCAAATGTGCAAAGCTTTAAGAGAAGGCACAGTTGATATTGCTATAGTATTAACAGAAGGTATAATTAAAGATATTGCAGCTGGTAATCCTTCTAAAATTGTACAGACTTATGTTAAATCTCCACTCATTTGGGGTATACATGTTGCTGCAAAGTCAAGTTTTAAATCTATTTCAGATTTAGAAAATGCTACAATTGCAATTAGTAGATATGGATCTGGATCACATTTAATGGCAATTGTAAATGCTTATAATCAAGGTTGGGATATTTCTAATCTTAAATTTAACGTTGTCAAAGATCTACAAGGAGGAATTGATGCACTTATCAATGGAAGTGCAGACTATTTTATGTGGGAACATTTTACAACTAAACCCTATGTAGATAATGGAATCTTTAGAAGAATAGATGACTGCCCTACTCCTTGGCCCTGTTTTGTAATTGCAGTTCGTAATGAAATTTTAAATCAAAATCCTGAAGCAGTAAAAAATGTATTAAACGTAATTAATGAAACAACAAAATATTTTAAGAAAATTAAAGGAATAGATGTAATACTTGCAAAACGTTATGAACAACAGTTAGAAGACATAAAAGAATGGTTAAGTATTACTGAATGGAATGATGGAAAACCTATCACTACAAATTTAATTACACGCATTCAAAATAAAATGATAACCTTTAACGTTATTGATGAGAAGAAAAATTCTAAAGGTTTCATAAAAAATATGTACATTTAAGCCATGAAAAAAGTAGCCCTTAAAAAATTCGTATTTATTGCAATTTGTATTTTAGGTATTGTTTGTTTTTCTTCATGCAGAAGTACATCTAGTTCATGTGGCCTAGCAGATTACCAACCAACTACTCAAACAACATTACAGCAAGTTGATTTAACTTAAATTAATTTGTTTCTTATTTTCAAATTCAATGAATCCGCTTTTAAGCGGATTTTTTTTACCAATTAATTGCTTTAAATCCTTTTGACAGTAGTATTTCATTAGTTTTTAAAAAATGCTGATTACCAAACCAATAGCCTCTATTTGCACTTAATGGTGAAGGATGACCTGATTCTAAAATAAAGTGCTTTTTTTTATCAATCAATTTTGCTTTTTTCTTTGCAAAACCACCCCACAATAAAAAAATTACATGTTCTTTATTATTAGAAATTTGCTTAATTACTTCATCTGTAAATGTCTCCCAACCTTTTTTCTGGTGACTTCCAGCTTCATGAGCTCTTACTGTTAAGGTTGCATTTAATAATAAAACACCTTGTTTTGCCCACATTTCTAAGTTTCCACTTTTAGGATAAGCTTTATTTAAATCTGTAGAGATTTCTTTAAAAATATTGATTAATGAAGGTGGATGTGCAATACCATCTTTTACAGAAAAGCATAAACCATTAGCTTGATTTGGTCCATGATATGGATCTTGACCCAAAATAACCACCTTAACATCATTAAAAGAACAAAAGTCAAAAGCTGCAAAAATATCTGATCCTTTAGGGTAACATGTATTTTTAGAATATTCATTTTTTACAAATTCAACTAAATCTTTAAAATAAGATTTCTCAAACTCTTTTTCTAAAATATTTTTCCAGCTATTCGCAATATTTACTTGCATTGTTTCTTATTTTTGTAAGGCTATCAAATATACTATTTTGAGTAAAAATATATCAGAAAAAACATTACAAGATTTAGAGTTTACAACTGTATTAACTCAAATTTCTGAATTTTGTATATCTAGTTTGGGTAAAGAAAAAGTTTCTGAAATTAAACCTATTGTAGGTAAACAAAAACTTCTTCGAGAATTATACTTAGTAGATGAATATTTATCATCTTTTGAGAGTGATAATCGCATACCAAATCATGGTTTTGATAATATTTCAGAAAGTATTAAAAGATTGGCAATCGAGAATAGTTTTTTAGAAACAGATGCCTTTTTAAAAATCGCAACAACTTCTAACACTGTAAATGAGCAAATAAAGTTTTTTAAAAAATTTGAGGTACAGTTTCCTACTTTTTATCAACTTACTCAAAATATAGAATTTACAACTTATATTAATGATGAAATAAAAAAAATCATTGAAATATCAGGAGAAGTAAAAAACAATGCTTCATCAGAGTTAAAACAAATAAGAAGAAGCATAAATAATGTTAGAGGTAAAATTGGAGCTAGTTTTTCTTCTGCCCTTTCAAAAGCTATTGCAGCAGGTTATTTAGATGATATTAAAGAAACCATTGTAGATAATCAACGTGTTTTAGCTGTTTTAGCCATGCATAGAAGAAAAGTTTCTGGTAGCTTGTTAGGTTCGTCTAAATCTGGTAATATCGTTTATATTGCTCCTCAAGCAACATTAGCATATAGTAGAGAATATCAAAATTTAGTTTATGAAGAAAAACAAGAGGTTGTTCGAATTTTAAAAGAACTATCTAGTTTATTAAGACCTCAAGTTTCTTTATTAAAAACTTATGTGAATTTTTTAGCTCATTTAGATTCAATAGGAGCTAAAGCAAAATATGCTAAAGAAATAAATGCGATTCTTCCTAAAATTTTAGACAAGAAAAAAATCTATTTTAAAAATGCTTATCATCCTATTTTAAGAAGAAAAAATAATGTACAGAAAATAGAAACTGTTCCACAAACTTTAAGTTTACATGATAATCAACAAATAATTGTTATTTCTGGGCCTAATGCAGGTGGAAAAAGTATCACTTTAAAAACGATTGGTTTACTGCAAGTAATGATTCAAAGTGGTATATTAATTCCTGTTGATGAACGAAGTGAAACTTATATTTTTGATACCATATTAACAGATATAGGTGACAACCAGTCTATTGAAAATCAATTAAGTACGTATAGTTATCGATTAAAAAATATGCGCTATTTTTTAAGAAAATGTAATGATAACACATTATTTTTAATTGATGAATTTGGTACTGGCTCAGATCCTGAACTTGGAGGTGCTTTAGCTGAAATATTTTTAGAAGAATTTTATGGTAAAAATGCTTTTGGAATAATAACAACACATTATGCCAATCTAAAAGTATTAGCCAATGAGTTAGATAATGTTACAAATGCTAACATGCAATTTAACGAAAAGACCCTAGAGCCTTTGTATAAATTGTTTATTGGTCAAGCAGGTAGTTCTTTTACTTTTGAGGTTGCACAAAAAAATGGGATTCCTTTTAGCTTGATTAATAAAGCTAAAAAAAGAGTAGAAACTGGTAAAATAAGATTAGATAAAACCATTTCTAAACTACAAAAAGAGAGAAATAAACTACAAGCTAAAACAGAAACTTTAGAAAAACAAAAAACTAAAGAACAAGAATATTTAGAGACTTTAAAGGAAAAGGAAGAAAGAATACAAGATAAATTAGTTGGGTTTCAGAATTTATATGATAATAATCAACGAATGCTTTCTTTAGGTAGAAAGATAAATGAATTATTAAATAAATATTTTCAAACAAATAATAAAAAAGAGCTCACAACTAATTTTAATAAATGGGTTGCAGACGAAAAAGTAAAACACACAAAGAAAAATCCTTCTAAACCAAAAACTAAATCACAAAAACAAAAAGCAAAAATTGTTGCTAAACAAATGGAAGAAACCATTAAAAAAGTAGAAAAAGAGGTTTTAGACAAAGTGGTTACTGTTAGAAAAGAAAAAAAGAAAGAAGAAGCTAAAATTGCAAAAGAAAAAGCTAGCTATAATTATAAAATTGGTGACAAAGTAAAAATTATAGATTCGAACTCTGTAGGTACTATTGTTGTAATTGATAAGAAAAAAGTAACTATTAATTATGGCATTTTTACCACAAAAACTACAATTGATAAATTAGAATTAGTACAAAAAGCTAAATAGTATTATCTTAAATCATCATAAAAATTCTTAATATCAGTTAAATACTGTTAAGAATATATTAAAGTGAATTTTTAGTTGAAACGTTTTTAAAGGACAGACGTCTTTTAGATGTAATCGTTTAACTTAATACACTTATTATGAGAAATTTAAAATCAATCATCGCAATTTTCGCTATTAGTATAGCAACAACTTTTTCTACGTCTGCAATAGATAATGGACCAAAAAAGGTAACTCAAAAATTAAGAACTGAAATTGTTTCTATGTTAGGAAACACAGTAAAATTAGATATCAATTCTTCAAGTACTGCAGAAATATCATTTATGGTAAATAATAAAAATGAGTTAGTAGTAGTTTCTGTAGATTCTAAGGTTTCTGAATTTCAATCTATTGTAAAAACCAAATTAAATTATAAAAAGCTAAATTTTAAAGGAGCTAAAAAAGGAGAAATCTATAGAGTGCCTGTAAAATTAAAAGCTAGTTAGAAACAACTGGTTGGTTAGTTGGTGCCCAATGTTAGATACGTCTAAGTTGGGCATTTTTAAATAAAAAAAAACTCCTTAATTTTCAGGAGTTTTTTTTATTAAGTAAATAATTAAATTAAGCGTTTTGCTTCTTAATTAAGTTTAAAGCAGAACCTTCTTTATACCAAGCAATTTGTGCTTCGTTATAAGTGTGATTTACTTTAATCATATCTTTACTTCCATCTGCGTGAACAACCTCTATTGTTAAAGGCTTTTCAGGTGCAAACTCATTTAAATCAACAAAGTTAAAAGTATCATCTTCTTGAATTAAATCATAATCAGCTTCGTTAGCAAAAGTAAGACCTAACATACCTTGCTTTTTCAAGTTTGTTTCATGAATTCTAGCAAAAGATTTTACGATAACAGCAGCAACACCTAGGTGTCTTGGTTGCATTGCAGCATGCTCTCTTGAAGAACCTTCACCATAATTATGATCACCAATAACAACTGTTTTTATTCCTGCTTTTTTGTATGCTCTTTGAGTTGCTGGTACAGCATCATACTCACCTGTTAATTGGTTCTTTACAAAGTTTGTTTTTTTGTTAAAAGCATTTACTGCACCAATTAATGTATTATTTGCAATGTTATCTAAATGACCTCTAAAACGTAACCAAGGGCCAGCCATAGAAATATGGTCAGTAGTACATTTTCCAAAAGCTTTAATTAATAATTTTGCTCCAGTTATTGATTCTCCTAAAGGTTCAAATGGAGTTAATAATTGTAATCTTTCAGAATCATCATTAACGGTAACAACAACATCACTGCCATCTTCTTTAGGAGCTAAGTAACCATTTTCTTTTACTTCAAAACCTTTAGGTGGTAATTCCCATCCAGTTGGTTCATCTAACATTACTTCTTCTCCATTTTCGTTAATTAACTTATCTGTCATTGGATTAAAATCTAAACGACCTGCAATTGCAATAGCAGCAGTTAATTCTGGTGAAGCAACAAAGGCATGTGTATTTGGATTACCATCTGCTCTTTTTGCAAAGTTTCTATTGAATGAATGTACAATACTGTTTTTTGGAGCATTTTTAGGATCTGAATATCTAGCCCATTGACCAATACATGGTCCACAAGCGTTGGTAAATATTTTAGCATCTAATTTTTCGAAAATACCTAAAATTCCATCTCTGTCTGCAGTATATCTTACTTGTTCAGAACCTGGGTTAATTCCAAATTCTGCTTTTGTTTTTAATCCTTTATCTAAGGCTTGTTGTGCAATTGAAGATGCTCTTGATAAATCTTCATAAGAAGAGTTTGTACAAGAACCAATTAATCCCCATTCTACTTGCATTGGCCAATCATTAGCTTTTGCTTTTTCTGTCATTTCTTTACCAACAGCTGTAGATAAATCAGGTGTAAAAGGTCCGTTTAATAATGGGCCTAATTCTGATAAGTTGATTTCAATTACTTGATCAAAATATTGTTCTGGATTTGCATATACTTCTGCATCTGCAGTTAAATATTCTTTTACTTCGTTAGCTGCATCTGCAACATCAGATCTATCTGTAGCACGTAAATAACGTTCCATAGATTCGTCATAACCAAAAGTAGAAGTTGTTGCACCAATTTCTGCACCCATGTTACAAATTGTTCCTTTACCTGTACAAGACATAGATGTAGCACCAGGTCCAAAATATTCTACAATAGCACCTGTACCACCTTTAACTGTTAAAATCTCAGCAACTTTTAATATAACATCTTTTGGAGCTGTCCAACCAGAAAGCTTACCTGTTAATTTTACTCCAATTAATTTTGGAAATTTTAATTCCCAAGCCATACCAGCCATAACATCAACAGCATCTGCACCACCAACACCAATAGCAACCATACCTAAACCACCAGCATTAACTGTGTGAGAATCTGTACCAATCATCATTCCTCCTGGAAAAGCATAATTTTCTAAAACTACCTGATGAATAATTCCTGCTCCTGGTTTCCAAAAACCAATTCCATATTTGTTAGAAACAGACTCTAAAAAGTTAAAAACTTCACTACTTGTATTATTAGCGTGTTTTAAATCTTTAGCAGCTCCTTCTTTTGCTTGTATTAAGTGATCACAATGCACAGTAGTAGGTACAGCAACTTTGGCTTTACCTGCTTGCATAAATTGTAATAAAGCCATTTGAGCTGTTGCATCTTGACAAGCAATTCTGTCTGGTGCAAAATCAACATAATCTTTTCCTCTTGTAAATGCTTTATTAGGTTTACCATCCCAAAGATGAGAATATAAAATCTTCTCAGCTAACGTTAATGGTTTTCCAGTAATTTCACGAGCAGCATCTACGCGATCAGCCATATTTGCATACACATTTTTGATCATATCAATATCAAAAGCCATATCTATTTATAAGTTTTAATTTTAGTAGCACAAATTTACATTTTTAAAACCAAATATTGAAAAATAAATAATAGAAAGCTCTAATTACTGAATAAAAAAAAGCGATTTTAAAATATCTTATTAATAATTCAAAGAAAAAGTGATTTTCAGCAATTTATCTGAAAGTTTTGTAAAAAGCAGACTTATAAGCCGAATTCTGTATCCTTAATAAAATTTAAGGCTCTTATCATTTATCTAGTCAAGACATTACTGTCATGATCTATCTGCCTACCCTTTAGAATCGAGCGAGTAACTCTCAAGCTCTAATATACATGGCATTGCACCTCATAGAGTTTACCTGGTTTCACTACAGCCTAACTGTACTTGCTTTCTGTTGCACTTGTCCTCAACTTACGTTGGACGGATGTTATCCGCTATGAATACTCTTTGGTGTCCGGACTTTCCTCTTTATTCTTAAAATAAAGCGATAAGATAAGTCTGCTATTGCAAAATTAGCTCTTTTAAAATTCATAAAAAAACCCACTTAAACAAAAGTATAAGTGGGAAAAATTGCTATGAAAAAGAAAAAGTGTTATCGATTTCTCAATAACACTACAAATATAATTTAAACAATCTGATTTTAAGATGATTAAACAAATATTTTCTCTTAAAACTAAAGTTTTAATATTTTTTTAAGAAAACATATCTTTTACCTTTTCAAAAAAGGATTTGTCAGATTTATTTGGGTTAGGAGAAAAATTATCGTTCTCTAACATATTCTCAAAAAATGTCTTTTGTTCTTTGTCTAGTTCTTGTGGCGTCCAAACATTTATATGGATTAAAAAGTCTCCTGTACCATAACGTTCAATACTTGGTAAACCTTTACCTTTTAATCTTAAAATCTTCCCAGACTGTGTACCTGCATCAATTTTAATTTTTACCTTACCAGTAACAGTTTCTACTTCTTTACTAGTACCTAAAACTGCTTCAGAAAAATTTATATATAAATCGTAATGAATATTTGTTCCTTCTCTTTTTAATTTTTCGTGAGGTACTTCTTCAATTAAAACTAATAAATCGCCTGAAATAGAGTTTTTTCCTGGTGCATCATTTCCTTTTCCTCCAACTTTTAATTGAACACCTTCTGTTACACCAGCTGGTATATTGATTGAAACAGTTTCTTCTTTTACAATCAATCCTTGTGCATCTGCTCCATTTGGTTTAGAACTTATAATTTCTCCAGCTCCAGAACATGTAGAACAAGTTGTTGCTGTTTGCATTCTACCCAAAATTGTGTTGGTAACTCGCATTTGTTGTCCAGATCCATTACAAGTAGAACATGTTTTATATTTTACACCCTCAGCTTGAACTTTTCTTCTAACTTTTACTTTCTTTTCTATTCCTTTGGCAATTTCTTCTAAAGTAAGTTTTACACGAATTCTCATGTTGGTTCCTTTAACTCTAGCTTGTCTTTGGCCTCCTCCACCAAAGCCGCCAAAACCACCTCCAAAACCACCTCCAAAGATGTCTCCAAATTGGCTAAATATGTCTTCCATATTCATGCCTCCTCCACCAAAACCACCTCCTCCTTGAGGGCCATCAAAAGCAGCATGACCATACTGATCATACCTAGCTTTTTTATTTTCATCACTTAATACTTCATAAGCTTCAGCAGCCTTTTTAAAGTTTTCTTCAGCAGTTTTATCTCCAGGGTTTTTATCTGGATGATATTTTATAGCCATTTTTCTATAAGCTTTCTTTATTTCTGCTTGTGATGCTGACTTTGATATACCTAATATTTCGTAAAAATCTTGTTTTGCCATTATTTTTAGTTTGCAGTTTGCAGTTTTCAGTTAGCAGTCAGAATTAATGACTACTGCTACTGTATACTGAAAACTAATTACTGTCCTATTACTACTTTTGGATAACGAATAATTTTATCGCCCAACTTGTATCCTTTTTCTACACAATCTATTACCTTACCTTTTAATTCTTCTGATGGTGCAGGAATTTGAGTAATTGCTTCATGAATTTCTGCATCAAATGTATCACCAGCATTTACATCGATTGCTGTTAATCCTTTTTGAGTTAATGTGTTTTTTAACTTATCACTTATTAACTGCATTCCTTTTAACAACTCTTTGTCTTTGGCTTTTTTAATTTCTGCCAATCCTCTATCAAAATCGTCCATAATTGGCAGTAAAGCCGTCATTAATTCTTGACCTGCAGTTTTAAATAATTCAATTCTTTCTTTAGTTGTTCTTTTCTTATAATTCTCGAACTCTGCAAAAAGACGTAAAAACTTATCTTTTTCTACTTGAATTAATTCTTCAGCAGAAGGTTCTTCTTTTTTATTTTCTTCTACAACGTCTTGATTTTCTTCAACTTGTGATGTAGTTTCTTCTTTATTTAATTCTTCTTCTTTGATTTCTTCTTTGTTACTCATTTTTCAGTAATCATTAAATTGTTTACAATTTATTGTCAAAAATTTTGCCAATAAAAAAATAGTGTCAATTTGACACTATTTTTAATTAATATAAATTTATTTTTTAGTCTATTCTTTCAATTTTAGCACCAATAGATTTTAAACGAGCTTCGATATTTTCGTAACCTCTGTCTATTTGTTCTATATTATTTATAATTGATGTACCTTTTGCAGATAAAGCAGCTATTAATAAAGAAATACCAGCTCTAATATCTGGAGAAGTCATTTTTGTTGCTTTTAATTGGCTTTGAAAATTGTGTCCTATAACAGTTGCTCTATGTGGGTCACATAAAATAACTTTTGCTCCCATATCTATTAATTTATCTACAAAGAACAAACGACTTTCAAACATTTTTTGATGTATTAAAACTGTACCTTTTGCTTGAGTCGCTATTACTAATACAATACTTAATAAATCTGGAGTAAATCCTGGCCATGGAGCATCTGCAACTGTTAATACAGAACCATCTATGTAATTTTGTATTTCATAAGAATCTTGTTCTGGAATATAAATGTCATCTCCTCTTTTTTCAAATTGAATTCCTAATTTTCTAAACACATCAGGTATTTGACCTAGATTTTCCCAACTTACATTTTTAATAGTTAATTCTGATCTAGTCATTACAGCAACACCAATCCAAGAACCAATTTCTATCATATCTGGTAAAACAGTATGCTCACATCCTTTTAACTCTTTAACACCATTAATAGTTAATAAATTAGAACCAACACCTGTAATATTTGCCCCCATAGAATTCAGCATTTTACATAACTGTTGAATATAGGGTTCGCAAGCAGCATTATAAATAGTTGTAGTACCAGTTGCTAAAACTGCAGACATTAAAATATTTGCAGTACCAGTTACAGAAGCTTCATCTAACAACATGTCAGTACCAAACAATTCTTCTGCTTCTACTCCGTAAAAATTATCTTCTTTATTATATCTGAATTTAGCTCCAAGATTGATAAATCCTTCAAAATGAGTATCTAATCTTCTTCTACCTATTTTATCTCCTCCTGGTTTTGGAATATATCCTTTTCCAAATCTTGCCAACAAAGGACCAACAATCATAATTGAACCTCTTAATGAACTTCCATCTCTTTTAAAATCTGAAGACTCTAAATAACCAAGATTAATTTCATCTGCTTGAAAAGAATATGAATTTGAACTTAATTTGTTGACTTTTACACCTAGTTCACCAAGAATAAAAATCAATTTATTTACATCAATAATATCAGGAACATTATTAATAATTACTTTTTCTGGAGTTAATAAAACTGCACATAGTATTTGTAAAACTTCATTTTTAGCTCCTTGAGGAGTGATGGTTCCTTGTAATTTATGACCACCTTCAATTTTAAATGATGCCATTGATTAATATCTTTTTCTTCCTTTATTGTTGTGATGTGATTTTTTGTGATTGCTTTTGTTCTGACCTTGAGAACTTCTTTTTCTTAACAAGTTTTTACTTTCACTCAATTCTTCATCAGATTTTCTTAAATCTATTTTACCATCAGATAAATCATATAAATGGTTAAAAATAACAAGATCATCTACAGTGTCTTTATTCCAATTTAAATAACATTTTTTCATGTGATTTGCAATCGTAAAAACTAATGCTTCTTTCATATCTCCTTCTTCCCAGCTTAAAGCAACATTAATCATGGTTTGGATATTTTTACCATAATAACGATGTTTTGAAGCTGCTCTAGGATATGCTAAAGGTTCTGGTTTTTCTTGTAATTCTTCTCTTGAAGGCTGTGGATATGGAGAATCTGCATCTAATTTAAAATCAGACATGATAAAGAGTTGATCCCATAATTTATGTTTAAAATCTGGCACATCTCTTAAATGTGGTTGTAAGTTACCCATTACATCTACAATAGCTTTAGCCATTGTATTACGTTCTTCTTTACTTTCTAAAGCTACACAATGATTTACTAATTTTTGAATATGTCTACCATATTCTGGAATAATCATTAATGTTCTTTCTGAATTATATTCTAAGTCGAATGTCATTTATATGTTTTTGTGAAGTAATTTTTGGTTTGCACCAAAAATAAAAATCTTATTGCTGTAGTTATTTAACGCTGCAAAATAACGATTTATTTTCAGTTTATAGAATTGATTTTTAAAAATATATTAGCCAAGTACTTTTAGCTTTGCAAATTGTAATAATAACTTTTTCTTACCAACTGTACCAAATTGAATTTCAGCTTTTTTATTTGGCCCTTTACCCTCTAGTGCTAATACTTTTCCTCTTCCAAATCTATTATGTTCTACAATATTACCAACAGTAACATTATCATCAAATAAGTTAGTTTTTGTTGATGAAGATGGAGTCACTTTTTTTAAATTCTTAGGAATTTCTATTTCTTTCTTTTTTAAAAGTTCTCTTTCTTTTTTCTTTCTTTGAATTGGCTTTTGAAAACGAATACCTTTTGGTGCATCATCGAACAAACTTTTATCTACAAAACGATTTATAGAAGGTTCTGGAACCTTTGGTGTTAAGTAATTTAAAAACTGTTCATCTATCTCTTCTAAAAATCTACTAGGTTCAGAATCTATTAATTTACCCCACCTATAACGAGTTTGCGCATACGTTAAATAAGCTACTTTTTCTGCTCTAGTTAAAGCCACATAAAACAACCTTCTCTCCTCTTCTAACTCACTTCTAGTATTCATACTCATAGCAGAAGGAAATAAGTTTTCTTCTAAACCAACTATATAAATGTATTTATACTCTAAACCTTTAGATTGATGAATGGTCATTAAAGAAACACTTGGTTTATCATTATCTTTTTTAGAATCAAAATCTGTAGCTAAAGCAACATCTTCTAAAAAAGCTGTTAAACTTGCATCTTCTCCTTGTTCTATTTTATCAGTGATAAAATCTTTTATTCCATTTAATAATTCTTGAACATTTTCTACCTTACTAACAGCTTCAGGAGTACCGTCTTTTTCTAAGTCTTTAATAAGACGAACTTGTTTTACAACAATTTCTGCAATTTCAAAAGCATTTTTTGTTTGAGCTTCTATTTGAAAACGCAAAATCATATTCATAAAATTCTGCAACTTATTTTTTGTGCTAGAATTTATTTTAATATCGATTTTATCAATATATTTTATAATATCAAAAATTGATTTTTTATAATGGTTTGCTGCAATAGTAAGCCTATCTATAGTTGTTGCTCCAATTCCTCTTGCTGGGTAATTAATAATTCTTTTTAAAGCTTCCTCATCATTTGGATTAATTAGAATGCGTAAATAAGATAAAATATCTTTGATTTCTTTTCTTTGATAAAAAGAAATACCACCATAAATTTTATAATCGATATTCTTTTTACGTAAAGCATCTTCTATTGCTCTAGACTGAGAGTTTGTTCTATAAAGCACACAAAAATCATCTGGCTTTAATTGATGATTCATCATATTCTCCCAAATAGATTGTGCCACAAAACGTCCTTCTTCACCATCAGAAATTGTACGCATTACATTTATAGAATCACCTGCATCATTACTTGTCCAAACTTCTTTATCTAATTTGGTTTTGTTTCTTGCTATAACAGAATTCGCAGCATTTACAATATTTTTAGTTGATCTATAATTTTGCTCTAACTTAAAAGTCTTAACATCTGGATAATCTTTTTGAAAGTTTAGTATATTTTGAATGTTAGCTCCTCTAAAACTATAAATACTTTGAGAATCATCACCTACAACACAAATATTTTGAAAACGATCTGCTAACGCTTTTACAATAAGATATTGAGAATGATTTGTATCTTGATACTCATCTACCATTATATATCTAAATCGATCTTGATATTTTGCTAAAACCTCTGGAAATCTTGCTAATAACTCATTAGTTCTTAACAGTAAATCATCAAAATCCATAGCTCCTGCTTTAAAGCATCTATCTACATACTCTTTGTAAATATCACCTACTCTTGGTCTACTTGCATGCATATCTGCTTCTTGTAAATCTGGATTATTAAAATAAGCCCTTACAGTTACTAAACTATTTTTAAAAGATGATATTCTATTTTGAATTTGTTTAGCCTTGTAACGTTCTTTATCTAAGTTCATTTCTTTGATAATAGAAGTTAAAAGTCTAACAGAATCTTGAGTATCGTATATTGTGAAATTACTTGGAAAACCTAATTTATCTGCCTCTGATCTTAAAATTCTAGCAAAAACAGAGTGGAAAGTTCCCATCCAAAGATTTTTTGCTTCACTAACACCAACTACACCAGCAATTCTCTCTTTCATTTCTCTAGCTGCTTTGTTTGTAAAAGTGAGAGAAAGTATATTAAACGCATCTACACCTTGTTGCATTAAATGAGCAATTCTGTAAGTTAAAACTCTTGTTTTACCAGAACCAGCACCAGCAATTATAATCATTGGTCCGTCTTTTTGTAAAACAGCTTGTTTTTGAGCTTCGTTTAAAGAATCTAAGTAATTATTCAAAGTAAATTTATGAGATTTTTAAAACGTGAAATTAGGAATTCTAACGTTCTTAAAAAATGTCTTCTTTAATTTTTATCCACAATTTATTAAGTAAAAAAATTACTTTTGTGTAAAATAATTATGATGGATGATCAATTACTAGATAGTGTTTCTTACATACTACCTGCTTTAGTTACAGGATTTGTTGCTTATTATATGTTTCATGGATTTTTAAATCAGCAAAATGCAGATAAGAAATTAAATATAATGGCAGATAAGAAAAAAGAAAGTTTGCCAAAAAAATTGCAGGCTTATGAAAGGATGTTGCTATTTTGTGAGAGAATTAATCCTGTAAAAATGTTAGTTAGAATTAAACCAACTTCTGATGATGCTAATGATTATTTACAACTATTAATTGCAACTATTGATCAAGAATTTGAACATAATTTAGTTCAACAATTGTACATAAGTAAAGAAACTTGGTTGTCTATAACTGCTGCTAAAAGAGCCATTATAAACAAACTAAAACAAGTTGCTGAAGTTTCTAATTCTGCGAACGATTTAAGAGAAAATGTTTTAATTGATTTTTCTAAAACAATATCACCTACAGAAACTGCTATTGATTTTATAAAAAGTGAAGTGCGAAAACTTTTATAAATTTAAAAAGAGCCTCCTAAATTTTTAGAAAGCTCTTTTGTTGTATTAGAAAGTTGGGGAAATTTTTTAAAATCTATAATTTAATATTTAATCCTAAACTATAATTTCTACCTCTTGTTGTAAAACCTGCTATCTCTTGAAAATTTTCATTGAAAATATTAATTATACTTCCATAAAAAGTAACTTTACCATTTAGCAAAGAATGATTTATAAAGAAATCTACTAAGTTATAAGCATCCAAAGAAACATTACCAAAATCTGTAGTTGCGTCAACATATCTATATGACAAAGAGGTAAATGTTGAATTTGTTAATTTGTAATCTGCCTTGATGAAGATTTTATTTTGAGGTATTTTTAAAAGTAAATTTTCATCTCTATTTATATGAGTATAATTAGCTAAAAATGATAGTTTTGAATTCATTTTAAAATTTACTTCTGTTTCAAAACCTCGTGCTAAGAAAGTACCTAAATCATTTATTGTTTGAAAAGTGGTTGGATCATAACCTATTTTATTAGTCTCTTCTCTATAAAAATAAGTGGCATTTATATTAATTTTTTCGCTTAAAGCAATATCAAAACCTACTTCAATAGTAATATCTTCTTCTGGTAATAACTCACCAATTGATGGTAATTTTGTAAATATTTCTGATAAGGTTGGAGTAACAAATGCAGTACTGTAAGAGGTAAATACTTTAATTAAATTATTATTAATAGTAAAATTATAAGAAGGATTAATATTAAAAACAAAATTACTACCATACTCATTATGAATATTTAACCTAGAACCAGCATTTAGGTTAAAACCAAAAGATGAATTGTAATTAACTGATATATATGGATCGTAAAAATGTTGTTTTCCTTTACCTTCTTCTATAGTACTAAAAGAAGTTCTCTGAATCATATCTTGAAATTGAGCAGTAAAACCCGTTAATAAAGATATTTCGTTAGTAAATTTATAGTTATTAAAAATATCGAAACCTAAAACTTCTCCTTTAAAAAAGTCTTTTGAAGGAGTTTCAGTTCTCTTAATATCAGTATAAAAAGTTCTTAATTTTAATTCTCCCTTTGAGTAAGAATAATCTGCATTAACTGCAAAACGTTTTTGAAAACTCTCTAAATTATTATCTTTATCTGCAGGTATACTTGCAAAAGTTAAAGGATCAAAATCAAAACCATCAAAATCTGTAGAAAACTCATCTATGCTTGTTAAAATTCCAATTTTAAACTTATTGTTTACAGAGTAATTTAATTTTAGTAACATGTTTTGTCTTGAAAAAACATCTTCTTCAAATTCTTTATTACCACTATTTTCAGCTGCTGAAAGACCTTTTGAACCATTACCATTTAAAGCAAATAAATAATCTAGTTTTCCTAAAGTTCCATTAAAATTAAAATTAGTTGAAATTTCATCTGCTGCAAAACGATTATTTTCACTTGATGAATTTGTACCTACAAAAGAATTAAAAGTACCTGAAAAACTGTTTTTTGAAGCTTTTTTTAAAATGATATTGATAACCCCAGTTGCAGCACCTGTACCATATAATGTTGAAGAAGCACCTTTTAAAACTTCTATTCTTTCAATTTGATTAATATCTAATTGTCTTAGATCAAAATCACCATTAAATGATGATGGATCATTTACATTTACACCATCTAATAAAATTGCAACTTGTCTATTTCTTCCTCCTCTTATATAATATCCTAAATTTTGACCTCTTGTACTAAAGTTACCATTAATTTCTACACCAGGCACATCATTCAATAAATCTACAATAGATTTTCCTCTACTGTTTTCTATTGTTTCTTGAGTGATTTTATATACTATTTTACCAATATTTTTTTTATTGGTTTCAAATTTTGTTGCAGTAACTACAACTTCTTCTAAAGATTCTATTTTCTCTTTTTTTTCTTGAGAAAATAAATTTGTGTTAACAAAATTGCATGCCAACACACTAACAATTAATAATTGCTTTTTCATTTTTAATGATTTAATTAATACAATAAATCAGGTAAATATTCTGTACAGAAAAATATTAGTACATAAACTTTTATCCCGAAAGTTTTTAACTCGTGACTTTAGGCAGGTCTCCTGACTTGTTTTATGTTATTCGCCTTCCCAACATTAAATGTCAGTGGCATAAGAAAAATAACATCCTTAAAAAGGTGCTGAAACTAAAATCAGCATAAACTTACAGTTGCGGGAACAGTTTTGGATTTTCACCAAATTCCCTTTTAATTCTGTATAAACCGATATTTATACAAAAACCAAAAATCTTGACAAATGTACTATAAATTTTATTGCAAATTCTTTTTAAGATACCTAAAATTGATATCTTTAAAATCTAATAAATTTTAAATATGAGAATCGAAAATGATTTAAAATTAGGCTTTAAAGACGTCATGTTTCGACCTAAAAGATCTACTCTAAAATCTAGGTCTGAAGTAACACTGGAAAGAGAGTTCAATTTTTTACACAGTAATATAAAGTGGAAAGGAGTACCTATTATAGCTGCAAATATGGATACTGTTGGTACTTTTAATATGGCAAGAGCATTAAGTAACCATAATATTTTTACTGCAATTCATAAGCATTATACTATTGATGACTGGAGAAATTTTATTCATGAATCGTCAGTAAATACTTTAAATAATATTGCAATAAGTACAGGTACAAGCAAAGAAGATGCTAAAAAAGTAAAAACAATTTTAAATGAATTTCCACAAATAAATTTTATTTGTATTGATGTTGCAAACGGCTATTCAGAACATTTTGTAGAATTCGTTAGAAAAATGCGCAAACAACATCCTAATAAAGTAATAATAGCTGGTAATGTAGTAACTGGTGAAATGGTAGAAGAATTGTTATTGTCTGGAGCAGATATTATTAAAGTGGGTATTGGACCAGGTTCTGTATGTACAACAAGAGTAAAAACAGGAGTTGGTTATCCTCAATTATCTGCCATTATTGAATGTGCTGATGCTGCTCATGGTTTAGGTGGTCAAATAATTTCTGATGGTGGTTGTAAAGTTCCTGGAGATGTTGCTAAAGCTTTTGGAGCAAATGCAGATTTTGTAATGTTAGGTGGCATGCTAGCTGGACATACAGAAAGTGGTGGTAAGATTATAGAGGAAAATGGTGAAAAATTTAAAGCTTTTTATGGCATGAGCTCTGAAACAGCTATGAATAAACATTCAGGTGGTGTTGCAGACTACAGAGCTTCTGAAGGTAAAACTGTAAAAATTCCTTTTAAAGGAAATGTTGAGAATACTGTAATAGATATTTTAGGAGGTTTACGTTCTACTTGTACATACGTAGGAGCTAGAAGATTAAAAGAGCTAACCAAAAGAACAACTTTTATTAGAGTTCAAGAACAAGAAAATCAAGTATTTACACAATGAAAAACAGTTCTTATGCTTTCTTGTTGTTTTTACTATTTTTAGTTTCTTGTAATAAAGAAACTGTAAATAAAAAAGTTGAATCAACTAAAAATACTACCATTAAATATGCAAAAGGATTTGATATAGTTGAAGAAAATGGATTTAAAAAACTAATTATTAAATCAGCTTATAAAGGATCTAATGAAATTTATGAGTATAAAGTTTATAATAAATCTTCAAGTAAAAATTTAAATGATTTGGATGAGAAAATTATTCAGGTCCCTATTAAAGAAATAATTGTAACATCAACTACTCATATACCAATGGTTGAATTGCTAAAAGAAGAAAAATCAATAATAGGATTTCCTTTTTCTAGATATGTTTCATCAGAAAAAACTAGGCAGTTAATTGATCTAGGTAAAATAAAAGAAATAGGAAAAGAAAATGCTTTAAATACAGAGATATTATTGGATTTACAACCAGAATTAATTGTTGGTTATAGTGTTTCGTCTGCTGACAAATCTTTATCTACAATTCAAAAATCTGGAATAAATGTAATTTATAATGGAGATTGGCTTGAAGAAACACCTTTGGGTAGAGCTGAATGGATTAAATTTTTTGGAATTTTATTTGACAAAGAACAACTTGCTGACAGTATTTTTAATGTAATTGAAAACAATTATTTAGAAGCTAAAAAAATAGCCTTAAAATCAACAAAACAACAAACTGTATTATCTGGAGCCATTATGAGTAAAGATATTTGGAATTTACCTGCAGGAGATAGTTTTGTAGCTCAATTTTTAGAAGATGCTAATGTTAATTATTTATGGAAAAACACTAAAGGTAAAGGCAGTTTATCTTTAAGCTTTGAAAGTGTTTTTGAAAAAGGAATTAATGCTGATTATTGGATTGCTCCAGGTTATTTTTCATCTAAAGAACAAATGTTAAGTTCTAATAAGTTGTATGAAAAGTTCAGTACTTTTAAAGAGGATAAAATTTATTCACCATCAATTAAAAAGGGTAAAACAGGTGGAATTATTTATTATGAATTGGCACCAACTAGACCAGATTTAGTCTTAAAGGATATTATAAAAATTACAAATCCAGAATTGTTGCCAAACTATAAATTAACATTTTTTGAAAAGATGATATAAAAAAACTCTTGACAGATTGTCAAGAGTAGTTTGGATAGTATAATAAAGATGGGGAATATAATTTATACTTACAAATTTAATGTTTTCTATTAAGTTTATTTGTTTTTAGTTGGGTAGTTTTAGGGTAGTAATGTGCTAAAAAACTACAATTTAGCTATATTTAAATCAATATTTAAAGCTTCCTTTCTGCTTTTAATGTTTAATTTCTCGTAAATATTTTTAATATGAAATTTTACAGTATTCACAGAAATATTTAATTCTGCAGATATCACTTTATTAGATTTACCTTGAATAATTAAATTAAAAATCTCTCTTTCTCTATGACTTAAATCTTCTAAAGTATTCTCATTTTTTACCTTTTTATCATTTAAATTTATAGAATCTGAGAAAGAAATAATTTCCTTTTTCATAAATGCATTTTCTTTTCTAAGTATTTTCTCTCTAAAAATTACAGCAAACCATAATACTATAATTTGAACAATACCTCCAATCTTCATTAATAATGGATTAGATTTAAAAATCCTGAATCCAAAATTGGTAAGAACAAAAGAATCTATAGCTGAAAAAAGTAAAAGCGCAAATGCTAATACTAAAATTTTAGTATAAATATTTCTCTTAAAAAGTAAAACTGATGTTAACCAATAAATTAGTAATAAAGAAAATACCAAAATATTTAATGTCAATAAATATAAATGACTATCAGTAATAAAGTAGATTAAGCCAGATAAAATAATTAATATCCCAACAGTATAAGTATACTTTTTTAGTTTAGGATATATGCTCTCTAAAAATAAAAAACTGTTTATAAATTTTGATGCAAAAAAAGCTAAAGCTATATAATTAGTAATAATTAGAAAATTTGTAATTTTTTTTGATACTCCAAATAAATTAAGTGTACCATCAATAATTAAAAAACCTAAAGTAATAGAAGCTAAAAAGACTGAATAGTATAAGAAAGCGTAATCTTTAAAATAAAAATAATAAACAAAACAGTAAAGAATTACCAAAAAAGAAAAACCGTAATAAAAACTATTATAAGTAATTATTTTTTTCTCGTTGAAATTAAATATATCAGATTTATTTAAAGTTATTGGGTAATAAGCTTTTGAATTTGAAGCAGTTTTTATGAAAGTATCTTCATCTCTAGTAAATTGAAAGACATTATATCTTTGGTAGGGTAACTTTTCTAAAACCTTATTTCCTTGAAACCCTTTAGCTCCTTTAGTATCTATACTTTTTATTTGAAAAACATAATCACCTTCATCTAAAGATTTAGGAATTTTAAACCAAAAAACTGCATCAGTTTTACTTTCTAAAACAATGTCATCTACAACTTCTTTAAAATTTGCTGAACCAATTGTTTTTGATGAATATTATTTATTAGCATCTTTAAAATAAAATACTTTTTCTTGCCCAAAAAAGGAGAAGAACAAAAAAAAAAATAATAAAGAAAGTCTAAATTTCATTCTTTTTTTCGAGAGATAATTCTCTCAAATATAAGAATAAAGGAAATGTAAATGCTACAGCAATTAAAAATGTTAATGGTATTAAGGTCCACCAATACTTAATTTTTAATCTTAAAGACTCTGGAATTAAGAAAGCAAAAAAAGTTAAACAGACAACAGTTAAATCTGCACCAAAAGATTTACCAGCAAAATTTTGTTGTGCATCTTTAAAAAAACCAATCAGATTTGCATCTTCTACAGTATTAAAATATTGAATATTGTAATACCAAGTGTAACAAATACCTAATACTGATAAAAAAAGGTAAAGATGTTTAAGTTTCATATTTTAAAATAATGATTGTTGAGAATCGTCTGAATTATCTTTTTTCTTTTTTATTGCTTTTTTTAATAAGGCAGCTTTCTTATCTTCTTTATTAGGCAATTCTAGAGTTGAAGATTTTTCTATGGTTGGTATATCTAAAGGTAGTTTATCTTCTACAACTTCTTCATCTACCACCTCTACTTCTTCAATTTTTTCATCTTCTGGTTCATCATAAGGTAAAGACTCTAAAAGGTTTACCTGCTTTATTTTCTCTGTTGTTAATTGATTACCAAGCGCTTTAATTCCTTTTACAGCAATAAACTCCTCTAAATTAACCTCCTCATTTTCTAAGCTACGCTTTGAATACACCACTTCTGCAACTGGTCTATAATCTGTAGCAACAATCTCTAACTGGCTTTTTGGATGTTCAGAAATAAAAACTTCTTCTTTTTCTGTTGTTTCTATAACAAAACGTTTTATATAGTAACGTTCTTTTTCACCATCATAATAAATAGCAGATATAGGTTTTTTAGGAATCCATTTTTCTAAAACAATCATATCATCTTCAAAATGCATAGCTAAATCTGGTTTTACAGCTTTTGCTTTTCCACTTTGAGTAATGATTAATAACTTATCTTCTGCTTTAAATTCACCTAACAACTCCCCTCTTTCATCAACATTTAAACGTTGTACAGCATCATCAAACCAAATTTTTCGAGGTTTTAATGTAGAAACACCAGCTTCTTTAAATTCAACTTTTTTAATAGCAAACTTAGTAATAGTGTTACCACGAACAGCTCTCCCTTTTACTGCTAAATCTGCAAAATCTATATCCCATTTTAATTTTTTGATACTACCAACTGCTCTTAAATTAATAGTAACTACTTCTGCTTCTCCATTTGGATTTGCTGAAAAATAATGTACAATAGAACCTTTTTTACCATTGGCTAAATCGTATTCTTTATCTCTAGTTACAGAGGTAACATTAAAACGTTTCATGTAACTTGGTCCAGATTTACCATCTCTATACATCATATTATACACTGTACGTTTGTCTTTCTTTTTAAAGACTGCTACATGAATAATATCTTTACCTACAAAGGTTTTTGCATCGATTTTAGTAACCATCATTGTTCCATCTTTTCTAAAAGTGATAATATCATCTATATCAGAACAATCGCAAACAAATTCGTCTTTTCTTAATGAAGTACCAATAAAACCTTCTGCTCTATTCACATAAAGCTTTGCATTATTCATAGCAACTTTGCTTGCTACAATGTCATCAAAAGTTCTAATTTCGGTTTTACGTTCTTTTCCTTTTCCGTATTTATCTTTTAGATTTTTAAAATAATCAATAGCATAATCTATTAAATTAGCTAAATGATGTTTTACTCCTTCAATCTTTTCTTCTAAACTT
>Ga0209771_1000022_pt1 | contig 75693 bp, 58 predicted proteins | sample SaaInl59LU_5_DNA_FD_184639 | JGI IMG/M metagenome (GOLD analysis project Ga0209771, IMG submission 184639) | Marine microbial communities from expanding oxygen minimum zones in the Saanich Inlet - ESP_59LU_5_DNA (SPAdes) (version 2) | ecosystem: Environmental > Aquatic > Marine > Intertidal zone... | reverse complement strand
GTCTTCTAGGTCTCTATTTTTATATTGTCCAGATGTACCGTTATCACCATCTAGTAAGTAGTTTACTGGTTGGTATGAGATATAACCTTGTTTTTGTACGTTATTCACTAACCAATCTGAACCATCATATAATAAATCGGTAGACTCTACACTCTCTAGAGGGTAAAAGAACCCAGCATCCTGTAGTTTAGTTTTTAGATTTGTTGATATGATTCTATCAACCGTACCGTTAGACACCCACTTACTAGCGAAACAAAGATCATTTTTATTCTCTAGATTATTTCTTTTAGTTAAAAACCTAATGACCCTAGATTCGTCGTTTGTTGGGTTGAATGATGGTAGTAATACTATGTAATTATTGGTTGAAGTTAAATTAACTACATCTAATACTACATAGGTTAGTTTCGAATCAAAATCGTTTATATCTAACTCATGGAACATAGTTGTTTCTATTTTAGAGCTAGTATCAAAAACAGCGTTAAATGGTTGTGCTGTGAAGTTAGTTTCATCTATAAAGACATACCCATGAGTCGTAACTCCGTCTTTAACTTGCGTACTATCTGTAGGGTTTAAATCTAAATTAACCGATGAACCATCACTACTACCTACCTCTAAAACAGTGTTGTTTATAGTTAAACCAGTAACGGTAGTGTTTACGTAATCAACGCCAACGCTAGTTATAACATATGAATAGTGTGAAGTACCTTCTGTGTATATCGATACTGTATGGTCTTGGTTGTCTAGGTTGACTGCGTATATCTCAACCAACATCCTTTGACCTATCTCAACATTTGTTGTTGGGAACGTTATATCAACAAAGTGTTCAACTGGTGTTGATGAATTATTATTCCAACCCATATCAACAGGTTGTGAGTCACCAGCAACGACTAAAAGGTTACCAGCATTGTCGGTAACACTTAATCTCACATACAACTCTATGTGATCACCTTCGTTTGGTTTTGTACCCCAAACATAAAATCTCTGAACACCACCTGGTATTTTAGTGAAATCGAATGGTTCTGATATATAAGAATCTACTATACCTTCTGCATTTTTTAGTATCAACTCTGAAGTTGTACTTTCGGAAGCTGAAGTTGGTTCCGTAGATAATTGTTTAATACCACCTACTTCTATAACCGAATTATTGAAATAGTAAGTTCTTCCGCTGGATACACCATCTAGACCATCTACACCAGAGGTTCCAGATTCTCCTGAAGTACCATCAATACCTGAAGTACCAGATTCTCCCGAAGTACCGTCAATACCTGAAGTACCATCAATACCAGAGGTTCCAGATTCTCCTGAGGCACCAGTTGATTCTAGTAATAATAGATATGGTATTCTACCAGAGTTGGATGATACCACCCCACCTTGGTTTATGTAACCACCAGATATTGGTGAACCACCAATCTCTATAGAACCACCAGAATTTCTGGTTAGCGTTAAACTAGGTGTACCTAATGAACCTGATAACTCTATACCCGTAGAACTAGAATTACCAACAACGCTACCCCCGAAAGGATCTGCGGTTACGTTCGTTAATGTTATACCAGTAGCAGATCCAGTAGTTGTTAACCTTACGGCCAAACCATTATGCGAATCTGAAGAATATAATTCAACAATAATATCTAGATTGTTAGCCGTAATCACGGCTTGTATAGCGGAAGCTACACCAGCTGGGGAAATCACCTCATACGGTGACCCTATTAAAATTGTTTCGTCTGAGGTATCAAAAACTACATTTGCAGTATTATTACCATCAGAGATAGTTATCTCTGGATAATTAGCTGGTGGCGCTCCACCTGCCGAATTTAAAGGTATAAATATATCATTCTCACCCCATGATCCAGCGTAAGCTAAGGAATTATTTTCAGCGTCAACGATAGCTGGGTCTGATTCTATAGAGGAACTAACGTTTGTTTCTGATGTGAAAGTGTTTATTAACCCACTTAATGCTGTTGCATCAGCTACTGAATCACCGTTAGGTCCGTTAAATACTGTAACACCGTTTATAGTAACTGTATCTCCTGAAGTTGGTTGAGTGGTTGATGTTATTACCTGAGTTGTTGGTACAGCACTATTCAATTGTAAGAAAGTGGCTTTACCGCCTTCAGAAGTGGTTATACTCCCCTCAGAGTTTATATCAGTATAATAAGTACCAGCTGTGTTACCTAACAAATCTTCTGGTTTACCAAAATCTCTGACTACATCATTAAAAGGTTTTAATATTACATCCTTACCGTTTCTTAATTTATTAATTACAACCCCAACTCTTAACTCTGAAGTACCTGTGGTACCGTACTTGACTAGATTACCGTTAGAATCTATGGTAACTATGTCACCCAGGTCTACTGAAGGAGCTGAGTCGTGTGAGAACTTAAGTCTATCATCTCTCTCATTTAAATTGAATCTAGATTGTACTTTATCAACAGAACCTCTTAGGAATGGTGAACCAATAATTATTGGTTCACCTTCAGGGTTTAAACCGAATATAACTACATCAGCAGATTCGGATATACTATTAATGTTATTCAATCTGAAGGACATCATGTCAACATCCTCACAAATACATACTATACCTGTTTCTGATTTACTTGATATAGATATAATTTTTAATATAGTATTACCACCATCATCGGATAAAAACATACCACTTTGTACATCTAAACCGTTATATAATAAAGGTTCTCTAGTAGAAGCGTCTGAATGACCTTGACTTCCTATAGTATTTATTGTTACCGTGTATGTTTGGTACTGGTTCTGTAAACCAGAACCGTCGTTCTCACCATAAAGTTGTTTACCTACCATCGTAGATAGTTTACCCTTAAGCGTGATAGGAGTTATATTATATGACATAATTTTATGTGTATTTTTTTTATTTTTTTTCTATTCTATATTAAAAAGAGAACATTATATACATGTGTGCTTCTTTAGCCGTTGGGAACCCAAGTCTGGCCCAATCAAAATTAGCTTTAGTCGTATCTATTTCTATATTAGAAGTCGCACCGAAGTTTTTGAATATATCAGCGTCAATCTGATCTGGTTCACCACTCTGTGAGGTATAATCTGCGAACGTAAAACCTTTTATTTTATAGTTTAGGTTATCACCACCAGCGTTTAGGTGTGTTATAATATATTCATTAGTAATAGCATTTGCCGCATAAACTAGTATGGAGTGAGGTGGTGCGATTTCTTCAGCAAAAGTAAAACTCAATAATATGTCATCAACAAGGTTAGCGCTAGCGCCAGCTGTTACATATTTACCTTCACCAGAAAAGTCCTCAAAAAATGCTCCTACCGCTACTTGCGTTGAGTCAAATTCGACTCTAGCTATATATGTATTAGAACCACTACCTCCACCAGAAGCGGCTACAGTAATGTTTTTAGATCCATCATCTGTAAGAGTAATGTTAGACCCAGCTTTTAATGTCACAGTATCCGTAGTGGCATCGGATCCACTAAGACTAAGTTCTACATCAGAACCAGATTGCGCACTATCTAAATCATATTTAGTATCTACAGTTGAAGTACCTGATGTACCTGATAAACCAGATGTACCATTAGCACCATCGTTTCCGTCTAAACCATTAATTCCTGAAGTACCATCAACACCGTTAATACCTGATACACCAGATGTACCATCGTCACCAGCGGGTCCAGAGGGTCCGTCAATCCCTGATGTACCATTAGCACCATCATTTCCATCTAAACCATTAATTCCAGAGGTACCATTAGCTCCATCATTTCCGTCATTTCCATCTAAACCATTAACACCAGAAGTACCGTTGGCGCCATCGTTTCCATCTAATCCATTAACTCCTGATGTACCATCAGCACCAGCAGGTCCAGTGGACCCATCAATACCAGAAGTTCCGTTAGCCCCATCGTTTCCATCTAAACCATTAATACCTGAAGTACCATTAGCTCCATCGTTTCCGTCAATTCCATTAATACCTGAAGTACCATTAGCTCCATCGTTTCCGTCATTTCCGTCTAATCCATTAATACCTGAAGTACCATCGGCACCAGCAGGTCCAGTGGATCCATCAATACCAGAAGTTCCGTCTATTCCGTTAGCACCATCGTTTCCATCTAAACCATTAATACCTGAAGTACCATTAGCACCATCATTTCCGTCTACTCCGTTAACTCCAGAAGTTCCATCAGCACCATCATTTCCGTCTACTCCACTAATACCAGAGGTTCCGTCTATTCCGTTAGCACCATCGTTTCCATCGTTTCCATCTAAACCATTAATACCTGATGTACCGTTAGCTCCATCATTTCCGTCCAGTCCATTAATACCCGATGTACCGTTAGCACCATCATTTCCGTCTAATCCGTCAATACCATTAACCCCTGATGTACCATCAGCACCATCAATACCATCATTTCCGTCTACTCCACTAATACCAGAGGTTCCGTCTATTCCGTTAGCACCATCGTTTCCATCAACACCATTAACTCCTGATGTACCGTTAGCACCATCGTTTCCATCTAATCCGTTAACACCAGATGTACCACTAATACCTGAAGTACCATCACCACCTGACGCACCAGCTAAATTTACTGACCATAATGAGTATGTACCAGAACCAGAAATATCTATAGGTGCACCAAAAACTAATAAACCAGTTACTGTATCATAACTGGTTACTTTAGATTCCTGGTAGTTCGCAGTATCAAATGTTATTAAAACTGTTTGAGCTGGGGTGTAGGATAAATTACTATCTACTACTATAGATCCAGAATTACCTAATGTGAATGTGTCATTTGATTGGGTTTTATATCTATCCCCGTTAATACCTGATGTCCCATCTACTCCATTAACACCAGAAGTTCCGTTAGCTCCGTCGTTTCCATCAATTCCATCTACTCCGTTAATTCCAGAAGTTCCATCAGCACCAGCGGCACCATCATTTCCATCGTTTCCATCTAAACCATTAATTCCAGAGGTACCGTTAGCACCATCAACACCGTCGTTTCCATCTACTCCATTAATACCAGAGGTTCCGTCAGCACCATCGTTTCCAGCAGGTCCAGCGGATCCGTCAATACCAGAAGTACCATCTACTCCGTTGATTCCTGATGTACCGTTAGCACCGTCATTTCCGTCTAACCCATTAACTCCTGATGTACCATCAGCACCAGCAGGTCCAGTGGACCCATCAATACCAGAAGTACCATCAACACCATCGTTTCCGTCATTCCCATCTACCCCATTAACTCCTGAAGTACCGTTAGCACCAGCAGGTCCAGCGGACCCATCAATTCCTGAAGTACCAGAGGTCCCAGAGACACCAGATCCACCAGATAGTGAACTTAGGTCTACATTAACTACAGCACCATTTGCTGATTTAAATGTTAATGTGGATGTATTTTCATCAAAATCAACCTCAACGAATTCATCTCCGCTAGATGAAGAGTCGCCACCAGCAATTTTTCTCCAAACCCTTACGTTCTTACCGTTCATGTTTACTATCTCGGAAAAACCAGAGTCTTCGTAAACGAATGAGGTGTGTGTATTGACACAAACGTATAATGACGTTACGCCATTTTCGGATATTATGTAAGTGAATTGACCAGATTTATAATCTTTTTTAGACCACTTAGTAATCTCTAAAGATTGTAAGTTTTGATCTAATTCGTTATGTGTTAGAGGTCTGGATAGTGAAGACCTTAATATTAAGTTTGACATCTTTTGTTTCTATTTGTACAAATTTATTGTTATTACTATAAATAGTAATTAATTATAGAAAATTATACCTTAAACTCAAATACTTTAAAACATTTTTTATGGTGTAAGGTGTGATAATAAGGTCTATCAAATATTATTTCCTTACCATAACGGCATCTATCATCCCATATTCTTTAGCTTCATCAGATTTCATCCAGTAATCTCTTTCAGAATCTTTATAGACTTTATTGTATTTCTGCCCACTATGGAGAGAGATGATATCATACAATTCTTTCTTTAATTTACCTATTTCTCTAGCAGTTATTTCAATATCCGTGGCTTGACCTTCTGCCCCACCTAGTGGTTGGTGTATCATTACTCTAGAGTGAGGTAATGCGTATCTCTTACCTTTAGCACCAGCGCATAGCAGAACGGCTCCCATTGACGCTGCTAACCCTGTACATATAGTGGATACTTCTGGTTTTATATATTGCATTGTATCATAAATACCTAGACCTGAGTACACAGAACCACCTGGTGAATTTATGTATATCTGGATATCTCTTTCAGAGTCCATGGATTCTAAAAAGAGTAATTGTGCCTGTATTATGTTGGATACTTGATCATTAATCCCAGTACCTAGGAATATAACTCTTTCCATCATTAATCTAGAAAATACATCCATCTGGGTAACATTCATTTCTCTTTCCTCCATAATGTATGGTGTTACTGAGCTCTTAAAGTTATTAAGTGACTCTGATTTAATACCCATGTGCATTGTAGCGTATTTACTAAATTCTTTTCCTAAATCCATATTTTTTTTTGTTTTTTTATTTATATTAATTATCGTTACAAATATAATACTATTTATCGTTATAAACAATATCATCTAATGAAATGTTAGTATATTTTTCAGTAATATAGTTTTCAAACCTACTTTTAGAATAAAGGCCTCTAACATTTAAACCGAATTTATTTGAAGATACCCTATCACTAAACATCTCTAACTTTTTTGATGTTGGTGATTCTATTTTAATATCAACATAAGTTGAATTAGTACCTATTCTCATCGAATGTGTCAATCTACCTTTATCGTTGAATATTTTTATTATACTGGTAGGGTCATTAAACACTGTACCGAATGAATGGTCTTTTTCATCATAACGATCACTACCTACGGCAAATCGATATCCTTTTTTTACGGATCTTTTTAAAGACTTAATTAGATTTTCTTTTGGTACGAAGATACCTGTATTTATAACTGTATCGTATAATTGTGATATTATGTCTTCTGTAAATTCTAAATCCAAAAAAGATTCATTTATAGATAACCCATAAACATCCTGAATAATAATTAGATTATTAACTAATCTTATCACATCGACAACTGACATATCACTTAGCCCATTTTTGTGTTTTGATACTAAACTTAAGAATTTTTTAGTACCATCATCATTAATGTAGTTGGTACCACCTAGAGCTGTAAATTTAAAATAATCACCATATGGGTTTATGGTATTACTAATCATACCCGTATTAACCGATATATCCCCCCAGTTATACCCAAGGTGGTAATATATACTCAAAATAGTGAGATCCAAAGATTCAGTCGGAAAATGTTTATCCCTAAAATCGGATGCTTCCTTTATCATGTGAGGATTAGGTAAAAAACATTTATCTGATAAGTAATCATATATGGTTTTGTTCCCATAAGCCTTTTTGTTTAACCTAAAAACCTTTGCCACCTCTATTGATTTATCCTGATCATAGATTAAATCATAACCATTTAAAAACCTACCTAGTACATAATTAAGTAGTAATTGACCATTGGTCGTACCTTTTAAGTTAAATAATGAAGTTTTGTTGTCTTTTACATTATCAATAAAAACCCCTAAAAACCCATAAACTTCTTTATTAGAAATTAAACCTAACCCGTCTAATAACTCTCTGATAATAATAATAACCTTGTTATTAACTATATTTGTTCTAACGTATGGTTTGGTGATATCACTTACGAAATATGTGCTAAAACCCTTGTTACCCTTATACAGGGTTAGACTAGTGTATACTTTACTTGTGGTCTTGAGTTCATATTTTTTGTACCCGCTCTTAAATTTAATTAATTTAGCGTGCTTTAGAGTAATATACTTTTTTAGAACCAACTTATTATTATCAACATCACTCTCTAACACTAAGATTTCTCTACGAAGAGAAACTTCCACTTTTTCTTTAAGAAGTGTCTTAAAGGTTTCTTCTTTGATAATATTACCGTGTTTTCCAGAATAGAAACGTTCTTCAGATACCCTATGTATTAAATTAACTAACTTACCCATGGATTAATTTATTTTGTCTGGGTTTTCGTCATCTCCTAAATCCGTATTAGCTTTATAGACAAATTCGCCTTCTGAATTAATCCCAGTCATAGATATAGATCCATCGTCTATCATATCATTAAAAGTCTCCTCGATAAGTAGTGAGGTAGTTTTTTCTACAGCTTCAGATAATTGATCTGGAGTTATTAGATACTCACCATACTCTTCGTAATTAGAATCTATAACGTCTAATAGACATTCTGATAGGACATCTTTGTCCATGAATACACCACTTTTGTTAAAGAAGTCTTCAGACTCCAATAAATTTAATATCTGATCCAGATAAACCATATTTTTTTCCATATGGCGAATTTAAATAAATAATATTAAACAACCAAATTGTCTCCGTAGTTTTTTTCTATTTCAATGATATTGTCTCTCTCCCACATTGGGATTTGATTGTGGTAAACAACAAATTCTCTATAACAATCCCTACTAATTACGAAAGATTCAATCTCAGTATCTTCAAAAACAGTATTTTTTTTACCATTTAAATGTAATTCCCCTATGACGCAATTATAATTATTTTGCTCGTTTTGTATCTGATTTATGGATAAATATTGGTGATCACCGTCTGGTGATATAAAATATATTTTAAATATATTGTTAACGTAATCACTTACACTGAATTTACAAATGAACAAATCATTCATACGTGTAAGTTTATTTGAGAAATCTAACATCTTTTTTAGTTTTTTGGACTATTTATTATTACTTGTGAAGTATAATAAGATTTCAAATATAAATATACATAAACTATGGGAAAGAAAGTAATTTTTACAGAAAAACAAATAAAAATGATTGCTGAGGCTGAAGAAGCTAAATTACGCGATAATGATATCGAATTAGATAAAGAGTCTGATGTTGAGGATGCTTTAATTAAACAGCTTGGTGACGACGATTCTGATAGAAAGATTAATTATCCTTCTAAAGATGATGAAATGGAAACCGAAATGGAAGATGAAGTTTCTTATGAAGATGATATGGATTTAGAACCTGAGACAAATAAAGACTTCGAAATGAAGGATTTAAAGGGTTCTCACGAACTTTTAGAGTATCTAGATAAGATGGAAGAAGCTAAATCTATACTAAGTAAAGTAGCTGCTAAAGAAGATAACGAAAAACTAAAGGCTAGAGTTTATAGTCATTACGAAAAAGCACAGAAATTGGTATTCGAGTTAATAAAAGAATTCGGTATAGTACATTAAGATTGAACCCCTTTTGGGGTTCTTTTTTTACCTAGTAGTTACTCTGGACATCCATCTCCTGGATATCCCGTAATTAGTCTCTAGCGAATCGTATATACGTTTTATAGTATCTGCGGTAGGATCGTTAAAGAATATAAAGTTATTCAGATTATTCGAATAACTAAAATCCTTTATAATTTCATTTAGTCTTTGGGAATCAGATCTATTTTTTAATACAAACACATCTATCGACTCATTCTCAAAATACTCAATAACCAATTTATTGTTTATTGATATAACTACCATGGTGTTATCCCCTAATAAAAAGTCTTTAACTAAACCCCTGAAATTATATTTGAGGTCTGTATTCTTATGTTTAAATTCTTCTTCGATATAATAAGGGTTTATTTTTTTTATAACAAAATCACCACTAGTATTTACCTTAACTAGAGCACCCATGTCATTCCTGAAATGTTCTATAGATTTACCTGTTTTTGGGCCAGTCAATACCAATTCGTAATCGGTTTCATCACCAAGCCAATCATATTCTTTGGGGAAGAACACTTTATTAGCTTTTAATATCTCTTTATATGACGATAAAGACTCTGAATATGTTCTAGTGCTATCAAGTACCTTAATCCGTTTACCAGCGTTGTATAATAGTATTTTATACGGTTTTGACATATTGGTTTAGGTTCTAATGATTAAGAAAGCGATATCCCCTATTATAATATCGAATTTTTTTCTTGATTTGTAACCAATGTTGGTTTTGTTTATATACCTATAAACTTCTTGTTGTAGACTTTCGTGTCTATCGCTATCTAATTTAATACTTACATCTATGCTAGTATCTTTAACGAGCTTAGAGGTAATGTTTTTAGCTATATCGTTTAAATCATTTAATTTCATATATATTTAAAAACTTTTTTTATAAACTCTTTTATTTTAGATAACTTAGTCGGTTCTGGTTTTATATACGAATTTATATCATTAATCTTATCACCTAAACCAGATTTTATTTGTTTGATGTAATTGGATTTATGTCTATCCACTTCGATCTCATCTTTTTTTATTTCCCTTTCGTAACTCTTATAAGCTCTATCGTCAATCATAATACTTACTTTTTTATATAAATAGTAAAATCTTCATCACCAAGATAATCTTCTACAACCTCAATATCACCTATATCGGACAATAAATCAATTATGTCGCTTATGTTATAGGTTAAAAGTGGGCTTAATCCGCTCTCTTTTTTTAAAAAATTAAACGCAACACCCTTTATAGAGGCGTCATAAGACCTCTTTATTGTCTGGTATATGTAATCCATAGTAACCCCAACTGTAAAGACACCAGAACCTATTACATAGTCATACACGTCGTCACCTAAAATCATTTCATTACCACCAACCTTAAATACTTTCTCAGGGTACATAGTTTTAGCTTTTTCTACATAATTTGGGTTTATATCTATACCAGTGTAGGATATATCTTCAAAACCATTCTCACTCATATATTCATTTAAGTGACCTAGACCACAACCGTAATCTAACACACTATCATTATTCCGTATTCCGATATGGAATAATTTATTAAATCTTATGTGTTGATTGTGTCTATCGGTCCATCCAACTGAACTAGGGTTGTCTGAACTAAAGTAGTTTAAATATACGTTATAAAAATTAACTATGTTACTGCTCATTTGGTAGTTTTGATTCGATTAATAATTCTATTATATATATGTGGTATACGACTCCTGATATAAAAGCCGCATCAAACAGTTTATGTGTTACGATAGTTAAATAATTTGGTACGTTACCGCTTATAAATATCTCGTATAGTTCTTTAGATGGTGAAAACTCTAATAAAGTACTAAATAATAAACCAACCCAGAAACTAGTACACATCATACAATTAAATAGAGTACCTAAGGGTTTGACTTTTTTAACCATTAACTCTCTGAATGGTTTGAATAATTTACTCTGAACTAATATGGTTGAGACGCCGTAACACCCCAGTATAAAATATATTATATCACCTAAACCCATATTAAGCAACGTTAGATTCTTCTACCACTTCCTCTGCTTCATCTACCCCCTCTGCTTCATTAACAACATTTTCAGTATCAGGTTCTGTTTCAATTACCTCAATTTCTTGATCATCAGATTCAATATCACCGTTTTTAGAGACGCTAACATCTGGTGTACCAAGAAGTAGTGGGGTATCAAAAGATAATGAAGTTAGTTCATCATAATCTAATTTACCGAATATATCTTTAAGTTCGTTTATTTTCTGGTTAAACAATTCTTGTTTCTTTTCCAGGTTAATATTATACTCAATAATTTTAACCAATATATTGTATAGGCCCTCTAAGGACTCTGTTTGACTATACATAACGTAATAATTGAACCCGTTATCTTCAGAAACTTTCTGTTTCTTTATTTCAATACCTTCACTTATATACTCATCTAGTATATTCCATTTCGGGTTTAACCAATAATCAATAATTTTAACCCCTTTGTTTACCCTAAAACCTATAAGGTTCTCTGGGTACTTTTCGAACATTTGATCTAATCTCATAATATAATACCTTTTATAACACATGTTATTGTGTAGGAAATCGATAAACCTAAATAGATTAACTCTGATTTAGTTAAAGTGTACTTTTTTGGTTCGGAACTAATGACATTCCTAAATAAAAGGAATACATGTCTAATTACCACTAATACTGATAGTATTAATAATAGTAAGGTTAACTTATTTAATAATGATATAACTACTTCCATATGTTTTTTTTATAAAAGTAGTGATAATATCTCGTATTATCAATGATTCTTCAAAAAATATTTGTCTATAGTCTTAAATATCTCACAGAATAGATCGTAATCAGATTTGGTCTTTGGTCTATCTATATTTATAGATTCTTCCCAGGAATATATTAATCTCTCAGTTAATTCGCCATTCTTTTTAGGGTTGTCATAAAATACATCATCAAAATAATTTAAAAAATAATAGTAATGCTCACCCTTGGATTGTATACAAATATTTTCTTCCTTAAAATTCTTTATGTTGGTATCCCAGCACCAGTTGAAGTGGACTAACTTAGTTTCTTCATCGAATATGGTGTCATCACCTAAGTAAGTGTCGGTAATTATATACGTTAGAGAAGTTGCAAATTCTTTAAACAGGTCGGATCTATCGGAGGTTATATTGTTGATAGCGTTTAAATAACTTATTTGTTCCGAGCTAAGTTCTTTGGAGAAGTAATCCATTAGTTTATGTAACCTGTTATTGTTCATATATAATAAATAAGGACCTCTTTAGTAAGAAGTCCTTATTTTAATGTTTATATTTAAATTATTATTTATAACATTTTCTTCTTACTAACATTAGTAATGAATATATCGTTTTCGTTAACTAATCTAGTTTTTCTCTCTACATCGATAACGCTTTGGTCGTAAGAAAACATTTTCTTCATCTTATCCAATTCCTCATTGATTTTATTACTACCCTCTTTTTCTTCCTCGTCTTCTACAGATACAGGTTTAGAAGTGTAATCTTTATCAGCGTTCTCTTGGTTTTCTTTAGATGCGTCCCATATTTTTTCACCAGCCTCACTTTCATTATCTATGTTAGCTTCGGCTCCTAAGGTCTTTTCATCTCTTTTTAAAGAGTGTCCAGTTTTAACCTCCATTTCAACTCTATCTTTGTATTCCTCACTAGGTTCGTTATCGTAATCTAAATTCAAAGCGTTTTTATAACCTAAAGATGATTCTTTAGCCTCTTTTTCAGATTCGGTTTCCATGTTAGGTGAAAATTTCTGATTTTTTAAATCATCTACTTTCTCTTCTGTAGATTCTTGAGAATCTTCAGCGTCTTCAATACCTTCAGTATTTTCTTTTTTAGAATTAGTATCATTTTCAGAATCAACGAATTTACCTTTTATAGGTGTAAACTTCGCTAACTCAGCTTCTGATAGAAAGTCTTCATCGCTATCGATATCTAGGTTACCCATTTTTTCGATATTCTTTAGATCTTTCATAGAAGGTTCTTTTTCATCAGAAAAATCAGTATCAGTATCAGATTTATCCATCTCTTTACTATCTTTTCTATCCATGTAATCGGATATGAAATTTCGCTTCTTTGAGATTCTAGATTCTAGGCTATCTAATGAGTCTAATGCATCTAATAATTTATCTTCTCTATCTAAACCACTCTTATCTAAGAAACCTCTTTTTGCTGGAGAAGTTAATAACATTAAGATACTTTGGTTAGGTCCCTTAGAGAAAATTCTATCATAATACTCTAAGTGATTCTCTTCACCACCTTTTTGTATGAAGTCTATAAACTCATCAGCGTTAGCTTCTTTGCTAGACTCAAAACCTCTAAAGTAGTTGTTGAACATATCTTTAATAGTGTCTGGTGATAAAATTTTACCAACCGTATTAAGGTTACCCTCAACAGTGTTCATAAATTGGTTAAATTGTCTCAATTCAGTTTCATATTGCTGCGAATCTGATTTAACACTAACTTCCTCATTTTCCTCTCTCATAGAGTTTACTATATCCGATGGTGATAATTCTTCAAGATCCATTTTATCCATTTCTGGTTCAGTAGTCTCTGGAGTTTCCATTTCATTCATGATGAAATCAAATACCTGGTCCATACTCTCTTTAGATGTAGCGATGTGGTCTTGAGCCCAATCATGCCCGTTATCTAATAACTCTTGTATTTTTGATTCGTCAAGAGCTAATAATATATCAGATTGTCTTCTCATTTGCTCTAAGTTACCAAAGAATGTATATCTATCTTCACCCTTTTCATTAATAACAGCTTTAGCGTTATCTTCAATAGGTCCTTCAGATGTACCCTTACAGTATTCTGTTATATAACCCTGCATCTCATTAGTACACTCACTCTCGTCAACACTAGTCATACAAGATTTAACCATCTCTAAACATATATCAGAATCCTCCATCATGTTTTTACACTCACTTTCGTAAGTTTCACCTTCTTCTATGGTTTCTGGTAAGAACCCTTCTTTTATAAGAGTTTCATACATACATTCGGCCAACTCTTTATTTTCCATTATGCTTTCCATGCATTTAGATGCCATTTCAGCCGTTAATTTTACATTCTCCATTTTATCGGTATTTTCTAATATATTATTATTGATATCTTTTGACTCTTCTATTAAAGTGTCTTTGAGTTCTATCGACTCATCTAATTCTTTTACATTTTCTTTAGATTCTTCATCTAAACCTAATTCTTTTGCTTCACCTAAATAATTTTCTCTAATTAATTTAGCTATATGCTCTGGTGTATTGTCGCTTTGATCACCTATGTGTTTACAATAATCATAGCAACTATCACACATATCTTCTTTGGTTTCACCTATAAGTTTTATTGGTTTATCCGTGGCACCTTGTGAGCAATATGGGAATGCCATACATTTTGGTTCGATACTAACAATCTTACCACCATTAAAGGCAGTACCTTGTTTTAAATCACCACCAAACCATTCAATTAAATCACCTTCGGTAACCATACCACCTTCAGCATTGTATATGTGTTCACTAACGTAACCTTGTGGTGGTTCAACTACAGTACCCACACCGTCAGAATTTTTAACATTCTTGTCGGCCCAAGTGTAAAATAATCTACTATTTAATTTCTTTTTGTTTATCATACTTAAAGGTCCTATGAACCCACCGTATGTAGGACTACCTGGTACCCCTAATGTTGATGCAACTGAAACAGATTCATTAAGTTTAATAGTCTCTTTAATTTTATTCAATAAATCTTCTTTTTTCATTAGTTAGCTGCGTTTTTCAAATCATTTGCCCAGAAAGCTCTTCTGGTCCATAATTGCTTGTATAGTTGAACTAAAACATTTCTGCTTACTTCAACCATTTTATTCTCTAAGTCTCTATCAGACTTAATCGTATCTTTAAAAGTATCTTTAACAATGTTTTTTACTCTGGTTTCGAATTGAGAGCTACGATTTATTTCAAGGAAGTCTTTTATCTCCTTCTTAATCATAGATTTAACATCACTTTTATCGGTAGCCGTTAAAGATTCATTAACTAATGGTTTACCTTCAAACTCCATTAATGATTCTTTAAGATATTTTTCTAATTCGGAATCTGTTATTTTTACTTTCATTGTTAGTGTTTATTAATATAAATAGTTAGTTTTTTTTAAATATCACTTTTAACTTAATCAATTGATTGACTAACCTTTATCAAATTAGATCTACCTATTTGAGGGTCGTCATAAGTTCTAGTAACTAACTTTAATAAGTTTAGTAAATCCCCGCTTAAAGTCAATGGTCCTGATATTAATTCTATAGTAACATCTTCTTCGTTGGTATCTATGATTATTTCTTTAACCATTTCAAGTGAAGGGTTTTTTATAACATCTGATGTTAATATGATTCTACCCATTTCAACTCTTATATTTACGTATGATAATAGTAAACCACTAGATTTAATAAATTCACCTACAGATTCTTCTAAAGCATTCATATCTAGATTAACGTCATCTGATTTACTTAAATAACCTATTGTGTTAATCGAATCAAATTTTATTTTCTCACCAGACTTGTCACCAACCTCTTCTGGGGTCGTTTTTACAATCTCCTCTTCTTCGTTTAAAGTGACACTTCTAATTTTACCTATTAACGATTTTATATCATCGTAATTTTTGTCGTGATTAAAACTCCTATCCATAATTTTCATTTATTAATTCGCTTAGTTTTTTAAAATTGAATGCGGGGGATAAATCGTAATAATTCTTACTATAATTACTCCTATTAAGTATACCTCTATGGTAATTAGGTTTATCTATTATAGTATTTGTACCCACGAAGTCTTTTTCAATACCGTGCTTTAAACATAAATAGTCTATTAATTCTGCAAGTTTAGTGTATTGTATATCATTATATGTAGACCATATCTTTTTACCTCTCCATGGTTTTTCAACTAAATCACCCTCGTAGTGTGAACCCTTCCAATTAACTAACTCGCCAGTTAACATATCTTTCTTCAACCACCCATGATTTTCTATGGCTACAACTATAACGTTTTTTTCCATACCGTATTCAGACATCAGTTCGTTATAAGAGTTTACTGGGTAGTGTTGGTATACATCACCTTCTTTAGAAATAGAAAAACACGGTACCCTGGTGTATTTACCATTGTAACGTGTTTTTATCTTAGTTAAGTACTCGTTGAAAGTACAGTCAGTATTTGTTAAAACTATTTGTTTTTTCTTCGCTTTAGTTTTAGTTACATGATCTTTATCGTCAAAATAATGTTCGTTATTAATTTTCATCTTTTTTAAAGACCATTATAGTATCATCAATTTTATTATAATTTTTTTTCTTAGTTTCAACTTCCTCTACTTCAGGTTCAGTTTCTTCTACTTCGGGTTCAACTTCCTCTACTTCAGATTCAAACCCAATTTCTTTAGATTCTTCGTCTATTTCATTATAATCATAAACCCAATCCAAATCATGTGTTTGGTCAATTGTTTCGTCCATAATATCTGATAGATTTTGGTCGTCTAATTCAGATACCATATCATTCATAACCATATCTAATGCATGATCTTCATCCCAATAATCATCTTCCTCGTTGGACTCTACAGTGTTGATTGGTTCGTAAAACTCATCTATAGGTTCTTCTCGACCCATTGTTTCATTGTGATATCTGTCCCATGGTTCAAAATAATCGTCTTCTTTAGTAGGTTCTTGGTTTGTAACTTCCTCAGCAACCTCTTCTTTTACGTCGGATTCAGTCGCTTCAGACTCTGGTCTTATATAATCAACTAACGATTTAATAAAACCTAACGCTACTAATGGTAATATAGCACCACTAACTATCGACATAACTCTTTTTTGGAAAATAGGTTCGTAATCAACCAAACCAAATAGTTCTGACCACATCTGAAAATCTTCTAGATTCTTATATGCGTAGTAGGTATTACCCATGGCTTGCATAGCAGTTAGTATGAAGAATAATGCCCATACTATACTTTTGTTCATTTTCTTTAGTGCTATTATTGATGCTAAAGAAGCGGCCGCACCTATCTCAAAGGCTATTGCTAATGTTATCGCTAACCACTTTGGGTTGGATAATTGAAAGAAGTCTACTACGTGTATAGTTGATATAATCGATACCATTATATATAGGGTAACGAATGTACCTATTATAAAATTCTTACTCACTTTTTCACCCATCACTTTATAATGTTTTTGAATATACTTTTATTTTCGTTTATATCACCAAATATCTCATCTATAGATTTATTTATAGGGGCTTTAAGTAATTTAGCCACACTTGACATCGTCACGGTATCACCGTGTAAATCAGATTCTGATTCAATCTCGTTCATACTATCGATATGTTTATTTAGAGATTTGATAACAAGATTGGCTGTGGTAGTTATCACATCTAGATTACCTATTATACTATCTTTAGTACCTTTCCATAGCGCTATGTAATTTACAGCGTACTTCAAACCTGGTACATCAAAAGACTTAAGTACCACGTAAGCAACCGACTCGGCTTGCAGCTCTAATACCTCAGATATATCTCTACCAACATATGCATCTAATATATGTTGTGATTTATCACCTAGTTTATTATTATCTTTACCACTTTCGGCTTTAGTTTTTAGGAAACTTTGATGCATTAGCTCGTGAGCAAATTCATGTATAGCTACAGAGGCTCTACTTATACCTGTTGTACTGGTTGAGATCCTTATTTTACCACCAGCTGAGTAACCTCCTTCTCCATTCTTAGAGTCTTCTATAGCAAAGTCAATACCGTAATCATCGTAAACCTTAACCATAGCTTCAAATATCTTATCAGCAACCTCATTTTCAGTACTGTCTTGCCATTCTAAATCTACTTTTTCTGGTTCTGAGTATTCAGACCCATCTTCTTTTACAACGTCCGTTGTATCATAAACTGGGTATAAAACAAACGGCATAGATGCCACTGGTTGTTTCAATAGTTTAGCTAATTGCTCTTTCTTTTCGTCATTGAAAGGACCTTTTAACTTAGTCATGAAATCTTTTTTCCTAGCTTCTTTCACACCTTTTGTTGGTGGTTTAAGTGTTGGTCTCCATATCAATATTTGGTTAGCCCCTTCTTTAGGTTTTAAACCTAACTTGGACCAACCAGTTTTGGAGTTCACTTTAGTGGCGTTTTCATTTTGTATGTAGATTAGTATCTGATTGGTAAACGAATAATTAGGGAATTTACTTAAAAAGTCAAAGTAATCTTTTACTTTCGATGTCAACCTAACACTGTCAACTTCTTCAGCTAATTCGGTTATGAATCCTTGTAACTTTTCAGTAAGATCGTCTTTAGTAACGTCAGATACTTCCGCTACTGGTGCAGTCTTAATGAACTCTTTTATATCCTCTAATTTAGATATAATTTCATTAACCTCGTTAGATTGGTTTAATTTATCATTAGCTTCAGCTACAGCTTTTTTAGCTATATCTATAACTTGTTCAATCGGTTTAAATTTATCATTAAGCCACCATTGTTTATTCTTACCATCCCACATGAAACCATGTTTTTTTAATATATCCTTTACAGATATTACTTCGGACGTGGCTTTGTTCGAATCGTTTAAGTCGGATACTATCACGACTCTATTAGAGTTGAATTGATCTTTAACGACTTTTGATAGCGTCAAAGCCTCATTAATACTATTAGTGTGCTCAAATTTTAACATTTTACCTATTTTTTTCTATACTTTTTATTTTAGAATCAATATTCTTTTTCCTACCTATCACTTCGAATTGTAATTCCATCATACTTTTATTTCTATCGTATTTAGAAATTTCGTTGTTAACAAAATCCAATACCTCCGATTTACCCTTTAACTCAATCAATTTAATCTGTTCATCAGTTAATCTAGAATTAGATACACTATCAACAGTTTCAGTTAAATCATTAATAGTGTGAACTAAGGTAGTATTCTCTTTCTCTAATTTATTTATTTTACCGTTTTTACTACAACCTCTTATCATCATTATAAATAATAATCCTATGAAAGCCATTAAACCGTATTTACTAAAAAATTTTTTTATCTTTTCCATATCTTATAAATATTTAACTTTTAATTAAAATTACAATAATTCGAAAATACTACTCGAATAGAACCTTATCTTCTTTATAGCCTTCTCTTTTATCTGTCTAACTCTTTCTTTTGTTATGTTTAAATCAACCGATATATCTTGTAGGGTCGACTCATCACAATCTAACCCAAAATACCTACTTATAACCATTCTTTCGGTCTCACTAAGTTCTAATAAAACTTTATTTAATGCGTGATTTAAATTGGCTTGTTCATTGTCATATATATCGTCTGGTCTTAATGAGGTTACGTCCTCTGTTTTATCATAAATACTTAACCCATCCTCATCGTATTTATTATCTAAATTATCGACAGATGGTAAGTTCGAGTATTTATGGTTACCCATAGCTTGTTTCTCTTCAGTCAAGTTTAGAGTCATTTCTCTATTCGTTTTCCTAACATCATTTATAACGTTTATAGGTAATCTTATTACTCTAGAGTTATCGTTTAATGATTGTATTATAGTTTGTTTGACCCACCATACAGCGTATGATAAGAACCTAACCTCATCCTGGTCGTAGTTAAATCTCTCAGCCGCTTTTAATAAACCTAAATTACCTTCTGATATTAAGTCGCTTAGACTCAAACCGTTGTTCTGATATTTCTTGGCTATACTTATTACGAACCTTAGGTTGGAGTATATTAACTTTTCTTTAGATCCTGGTTTACCAGCTCTAATCTCTTTTAATAGTAGGTGTTCCTCTAGTCTAGTTAGGGGTTGATGTTTTCTTACTTCGTGTAGGTAATGACTAATCTCTTTTTGGTCAATCCAGTGTGTTGTGTCTATCTTGTTATTCATTATTAGATCTATATTTTTTTAATATTATTTTTTCTTCATTGGTTAGGGTGTCGTACCCGTGTTCTATTATCTTATCTAGAATCTCATCTATTAAGTTCATATCTACATCAAAATTTTTACCCTCACCAACATCTTCCTCGTTCTCAACATCTTTAGCGAATTTTATTTCTTCATTTAAAATGTCTATATATTGTTCCCTAGCTTTAGACACCATATCTATGAAGTACTGTACCTTATTTAGTGTTAAGTCATTATGTTGCTTAGGTCCTTCTGAGTATAGGTGTTTATAATATTCCTCGACGACATGTTTGGAGTATCTGCCTTTTGTGACGTCAAAAAGAAAAAAGGATTCTGCATATTCGGAATACATGCGTTTAAAGAACTTATCCAAATATTTTATCTTCTCCTTTGAGTTGAATATCAGTATTATAGATGCTGGGCCAAAAACCCATTTTATCTGATGATCGTTGTCTAGTATAGGTTTTAAACCATGTTTAAAATTATCTGGATAGGTCCCCACAAAAAACATTATATATTTCCTGGATTTTTTGGTGAAAATTCTGACGAATAAATTGTACAGATAATACCTTATTTTAAATACGATTAAATTTATCATCTTATCCATATATTAAACGACTTGAGAAATATTATCATTTTTTTCTACTTTGACTACATTGTCTGCCCAATCTTGTATGTATGGGTTGTGACTAATAATCCATATGTGGTCAAATAAGGTTTTTAGTTTGTCAAAGAATACCCCTAATTTATCTAAATTATCATTAGATACTTTACCAGTAACCTCGTCAAATATAATGATATTTGGTTTAGGTAGGGAACATATTTTACTTAATACACATCTTAACGCTAATGAGCTAACAGTTTTTTCATAACCAGAACCAGATGATAAAGGTTTGTTCACACCAGTCTCATTGTCAACCATTAGAAACTCTATTTCACCTTTTGGGTTCATATTCATTTCTAGATCGAAGTCGGAAGTGTCTGATAGTAATATCCTTAGGTGACTGTTTATTAGTGGTATCATTGTACCTAGAACCATCTTTGATATCCCGTTTTTACCATAAATCTCTAGATAAACCCTGAATATCTTATCTAACACCTCTTCGTTCTTAAGTTCTTTTATTAGGTCATTAAATTCACCTATTTTAGTTTTAGATAACTCTATATCCTTATTTAAACTATTAATCTGTAACATTATATAGTTTTTCTGGTCAGTCTCTTCTTTTATCTTAAACTTAAGTTTCTGTAGTTCGGTGTCTATATCTTTATTCTTCTCCAGAGCTTCTTTAGCTAATCTATATTCATTAAGTTTATTTTCACCCCTAACCAATGTTTCTTTTAGGTTAGATAACTCCATACCCTTATTGTCTAGTAGTAACTCAACTTTATGGTATTTATCCCAAGAATCTTTTAGAGTTTGATCATCATCAATAGATTTAGTTAATTCATCTGATTTTGTAGATAACTCATCACTAAGTTCGTTTAATTTAAGTAACTTGTTTTCATTATCTTTTATCTCACTTTTATGATCAACACCTTCCAATGGTCTTTGACAGGATTGACATATTTCACCATCTTTTAGATTAGTTATTGTTTTCTGTACCTGAGTACTCTCTATCTTAACCTCTATCTGCTTATCTTTTAATTCTCTAAGCTCTTTTACGTTGGTGGAATATCTATCGACATCAAAAGGTGCACTTGGTTTTGGGTTCTCTTCTTTTAATTCCTCGATTTCATTCTCTTTGTCCGAGATCATTTTAACAACTTTATCTATCCCAGAAGTAATATCACTCTCAACAACTTTATATAACTCAGTATCGATATTATTTATCCTTATGGAGTTTAATCTATCTCTCTCTTCATCGTAATTGGATAATATATCAGTTTTTTCTTTTAGTTTCACGTCTAAAGACTCTACCAACTTATTATTATTCTTTATCTTATCATCTTCAACCTCAATCTTACCTAAAATATCCTGACTATTATTGTGGTATAACTTAGACTTTTCCTTCCATTCTTGATGTTTTTTCTTAGCTATTTTTTCTTTCTCTCTAAAAAATTCTAACCCTATGAATTTAGTTAAAATCCTACCTCTTTCGGTTGGTTTAGTTTTTATTAAATCATCTAGATTATCACCAGTAGTTAGTATCGTTATTAAGAAGTCGTCATAAGAACCTACGTATGTCTTAATAAGGTCGTCAGTGAATTTTCTTTGTTCACCATTTAATTGCTTAGCACCACCGTTTGGTAAAACCTGGTAGAAGTCTAGGGAACTCTTAGCAGCATATTCACCTGATTTATCTTCTTTTCTTTTTATAGTTCTTTTTATGACGTATGAATCACCTTCTATTTCCACTAGACCTTTAACAACCACAGCGTCTTCATCGGAATACCTATTAAACACGTCAATCATTTTATCCGTCTTTGTGGTAACACCAAAAAACAAGAATAATAGTAAGTCCACAGTCATAGTGGTCTTACCACCAAAATTAGCTGGGTTCGACATCACCGAGGTGATACCCATATTATCACTAAAATTAATTTTATTGTCATCCCCGAAAGATAAGAAATTAGAAAACTCTACTTGTTTTATTTTGAATTTCTTATATCGGTTCGTTTGATCCTTATAGTCTTCTAATTCAACGTTAACCGTGTTATCTAATTTCATTAAGTAGTCCATATTGACCGATAAACCTTTGTCTGATAGGTAACTCTCAATCAATTGCTTCTGGTAGTTCTCGTCTAATATTACTTCAGAAGCATCAGCCGTACCTTCTGCAACAACATCACTATTCTTAGTGGCTATGGGTTTAAATATAACCTTAACCTTATTAGTTTTATACTTTTTTTGGAAATACTTTTCAACCTGCTTCTCCCTATGGGTTGAGTGGTTATCCAGTGTATCTTCCCATATAACCTTAATATAGTTTTTAGGGTCATATAAACCGTTTATCTCTTCTTTAATCATATACGTCGTAATTATCTTTTGGTGATTTTTTTATTATAGTGACAGGTCTTTTAATTGTTTCTTTTTTAACCTCTTTTTTTATTTCGTACTTAGGTTCTTCTATGGGTTCTTCTATGGGTGTATCAACTGACACCTCTACTGGTTGTTCCACTGAAGCTTCTATAGATTCTTCTACACTAATTTCCTCTACTGGTTCGTCTAGCGACTCTTCTACTACTTCTACTATTTCTTCTATAGATTCTTCCACACGAACTATGTCTGAACCTTCTTTATTGAAAAATAAGGCAAATGAGTCACCATATTTCTCCATATCAAAACCCTTTACGAGACATTCGGATATAAAAACATTCACATCCTCGATTTCGTTCAGCTCACAGAAGAGTTTCATCTCTTCGTGTAATTTATTATCTATTTCTATGTTAACCATTAACTAAAAATTCTCTATCCTCATCAATATCTGTTATATCAGTTATCTTAAAGGTTAAATATTTTATGGGATTCTCTATATCATGAAAATCATTTGTTATCTTACCGTCTTCGGACAAATGTACAATATTAAACCCATGTTTGCTAATAGTTTCACCATAATTTTGTTGTACTAACGAACCTACCATTATAACGGGTGTTTCGCTAACTTTGAATTCTTGCCTTTTGTGTATATCACCACAAAGTACTAGGTCACAGTATCTAAACTTACTCAATTCAACACCGTGAGTGAATTTAAAACCCATTTCGTTTACGGCACCAACAATGGTACCATGGTAAAGACCTATGTATGTACCTTCATGTGGTCTAGATTCGATGTGTTCTGGTGTCATATGGTTGTCGAATATACTGAAAACTGACCAAACAACATTTTCATCTTTGTATAAACCTGATTTGGTGTAATACTCTATGTTATCTACTCTTAGTGTTTTTATAATCGGTGTTAGAGCATCCATACGCTCTTTATTTTGTTCAACGATATCGTGGTTACCTGGTATTATAATAACTTTACCAGTAACTTCAGAACATTCACTTAAAAACCACGAAACTTCATTCACTAACTCTGGACTTATCTGGTTTCTAGAATGTACTATGTCCCCAGCTATAACAATTCTATCTGGTTCCATAATCCTCATTTGAGCTATGAAGTTCTCACACACCGCTCTAAACTCGTCATGTCTTTGTATATTCCTAAAATGAATATCAGCTATATGGGCTATTTTTTTTATCATATTATATTTTTATTTAATTTTATAAAATTCTATTAACATCTCTGCATCTTTTTTCATGTAACTTAATGGTATCAATTTAAAAGTGTTTATATTTTTATCCCAATACAGTATACCACCTCTATTAAATTTCTTACCAGTTAATCTTTCTTGTATTAACGTGTAGACCGACAATCTTATACAGTAATCGTTGTAGTTAGAGTCAGATAGGTGATCTAACGGGAAGTGAAAGAACTCACCATATTTATTATCATAACTAAATTTCCTACCAGTCTTTACGTACCATACGTTAAACAGGTCGTTACCTACCAACTCTTCTGTTACGTTGGATTCAGCAGAAATGCCTTTGCCGTTATTAAGGTCCATCGAAACCGAGTGGTTTGGTTTTAGATTTTTACTATCTATGAAACTTAAGTCTTCTGCATCACATATATCTTTTAATTCAGTTACGACCATTTTCTCAAAACTATCTCTTGGTGAATAAAGTCTGTTTGGTGCCGATAGGTACCTAGTGAATATACTTTGGAACGCTTCACTATATTCGGTGGAGGCTTTACTGATCTCCCTCCATTCAGCTATAATATCGTCTTTATGTACACCTTTCCTTTCTGCTAACCTGGACGCATAAAAATCTTCATTGAACTCGTTTTTGAATACCTTTAGTACGGTATTTACGGAGTCGTAATTAATATTTGTACTACCGCTGGCAGGGTTATTTAAATCCATCATTCTTGTAATCTTTTACTTGCTTGTAATACTTTTTTTAGATTCTCTGGTCCATACTTCTCATTATAAGAGGATACATCTAAACCTTCTGGCATTTCAGTAATTAGAACCTTTTTATATAACCTACCCGCATCTAATTTGTTGTATATTTTGATACTATCATTAATAGCGTCAGGGTCTAAAGCTATGATTATAAAGTTATTACTTTTGAAGTATAATTCATTGAATAGTTTTTCGGATAACTTCTTACCGAGAAGGGGTATACTATTCGGTATAACTAAATGATCGAATGGGCCTTCTACTATAAACACTGGTTTATCCCAATCGATAAACTTCTCGTTAAATATTATTGTTTGTTTATCAGCTTTAGGGTTTAGATATTTAAACTTTTTGGTTCTTGGGTTTATCGATCTGGTTACGAAAAAATTTAACTTACCTTCCAAGTCGTAAGATGGTATGACTACTCTATTCTGATACTTGCCTTGTGCACAGAAACCTATATCGTATTTCTCTATTTGTTTATTGGTGATACCTCTGTTGTAAAGATAATGAAACGCATTGTTATACCTATTAGTCTCTAACTTACCGTGTAACTTAATATATTCCTCTGGTAATACTAAGTCATCTTTTTTTTCTTTAACGGTCTTAAACTCGTTAAATTTAAACTTTAGGTTATAAAAATCCCTTAAAGTTTTTTTGTCCGAATAGTCTTTAAATAATTTAGATAACCTACCCTTTGTTTCATCTATCTCACCGCAAGACCAGCAATTATACAATCCGTTTATATAAGTTATTTCTAGGTTACCTTTACCGTCGTACTCAACACCTTTCATAGCCGAACAATTCGGACAATCGTAACTAACCTGACCGTTACTTCTAGAGTGTTTCCTTAGGTTCACCCAGGAAGTTTTCTAATAAGAAAAGTAATTTATCGACTTCTAATTCTTGTTCAAATGTTGTCATACCCCGCAAATATAGTAAATGATTTTAGTAAAAACAAATATAACAAAAAAAAACCTTAACATAAGTCAAGGTTTTTAATTATCTATTTAATTAATTTACAATTATTCATCCACTAAACCATTCATTTTCATGTATGCTAGTGCCACAACATAACTATCTGACATGTCGTAATTTTCTTTTCTTAGAGCACCCTTTTTGTTGTAAAACCAATTTATTTGTGGTTCTCTAGCGTTAACCAGATCCCATATTATTTGTTTTTTATCTATGTTCTTTGGTAACCCACCGAAAAGTACTAATTTTTTAGTACTACCAACTTGCATTAGTTCAGGGAAAGCATTTTTTCTAGCTTCATACGTACTTATGTATTCTGGTGTAATGCCGAGTGTATCGTAACATATTTTGGTAACCATACCATTAAACCTTAATAAGGTCCCTACAGTTCTAACGTTATTAGACCTTAATAGAGGCTCTTCGATTAGGACGTGTTTAATGTTCATTTTAGCGTATTTCTGTATAAAATCAGAAAATAGGTCGGCCTTCTTTAGTAATTCCTCGGTTTTACTCTCAGGTACAGGTTTAGCTTTTGGTGATTGTGTGTTAATTCTAGTAATTCACCCTTATTGTTGAATAGTGAGACTCCTATAGTTTTAGTCGACACATCTAGTCCAAGTAAGTAATATTCTTCTTGTATCTCTTTTGATCCCATGTATTTTTTTTTATAACCTTATTTTTATATTAAAAGAAACCACGTCGTACCAATACTTTTTTATTGGTTGTGTTGGTTTGCATATCGCTAATAGATTACCATCAGAGTCATGTATACCTAATTGTGTTATGATAACAGGATATAGGTCACCGTCAGTAGTTTTAAAGGATGCATGATCCTCTGTTTGTTCAACACTTTGCAAATCTTTAGCTGTGTCATTAGATGATTTAAAAAACTCATCTGATGATGCTAAACATACTACATTTAAAGATTTCTCTGTATTATAACTATTATATTCTAATGTAGATACAATGCTATCAGTATAAACAAATTGAGTACTATCCCATAATATATCGGACCCATCTTTAGTTACTATCAATTGATTAGTATCACCAGTAGTTGTTGTTCTAACATCTCCTCTAGTTGGTCCAGTTATACCGTTAACTAAATCATAGTTTTTAAATACGGTTGTAGATCCAGCTGTTACTATATCACCATCAAATACGTTCTTAAAGTAAGAATCTACAATAAGTGGGTGCGTTATAACGATAAAACCTTTGTCTAAGTAGGCAACACCTACAGCTTTGTCGTTTTTATAGTTGTACGTTGGTTTTTCTTGCCCTGAAGGTGAAAATACTTTAGTACCGTTAATTACTTCAGTGTAACCGTCACCCCAGTTGTTGAAGTTTACTGATGGTGGAGCTATATCGTCTGAAAACAATAGAGCTACGTTACTTTCGTAAGTAGTTTCAGTAGTAGTTTCTAGATCTGGTCTAACACCTAAAGAACTAACACTTATACTGGTGTCAGATAATTTCTTATCTAAATTATTGTTAAGGTGTGCTTCACTGTACGTACTATATAATTCTATTGATGTTGGTGATACTCCAGTATAGTCTTTTAGACCTAACCTTTTTTCATCAGCGTTTGTACTATCAGCACCGTCAAAGTAAGGTAGTGTCAATTTCATGGTCTTACCATCTATTATCTCACCATACTTATTGTTAGGTATTTCTAGCACTAAAAACATATCGTTTGGTACTGGAAGGTTCCATGGTTTATCGTCTTCAAATTCATTCGACCCTATAGTTTGCATAACTGTACCGTAATGTTCGCCTGTGTAACCCGTTACTGGGTGTGTAACTAGAGCTTCGGTAGTACCAGTATAAGAGGATGTTATCTCTGTCCACTTGTAATCAACCCCGTTTTGTTTAACAGCGACAACATCAGTTGATGTAGCTGGAGTTAATACCCCATAAGCTGATCTAGAATATTTTTTATACTCTTCGTTGGTTACTGGTAAGTTTAATGATTTAAGTAGATTCGCAAATATAGTGTTATTATCCTGTCTACCCACAAAGAAACCTGGTAAAATATCACTGATATTTAAATCTGGATCCTGGAATTCGTGAGTTAGTTGTTGGTAACCATCGTTTAAATCAAATGGTATGGTTTCGTTTACAACTACCACACTTTCTACAGGTTTTAATATATTATAGTTAGTAGGATTGTAATCGTACTCTATATAACCTCTACAGGTACCCCCAAACTGTGGTTGTGAGAATTCTGAATCGTTATACGCTAAAGAAAAAAGAAATGAATACCCGCCGTTGGCTGAAACAGCTTCTGGTTGGTTGGTCAAATCTGGTGCGGCTTGGAATCTACCTGTTACGGTATTTGTAGCCACATTCGTTAATTTTGTGTTTAATCCACTGTTAGGTGAAACCTCTGTGTGGGTTATAATTACTTGTTGGTTTAAAGATGGTATGTATTTAGGTTTTTCTAGAAAGAAAAATTCTGCCACACCATTAGTACCCGTAGATATAGTTCTAGCGTAATATGGTAGTCTAACTTTTAGTATTGCACTCATTTTTATATTATTTTATAAGGATTTGATTTTTTATTGTGACGTTCTTTGATATTGCGTAAACGTTGTCGTTATAATCACCAGTAACGTCAGTTACAATCTGATCTACAGTTGTTAGTGCATTATAATTACCATCTTCATCTGAAATTGAAAATGATGCAGGTATAAAACCTTGTTCTAAAAGTTTTCTTCTACCTAATTCTGTTAAGTAAACTTTGATTTCCTCGCTATCTCCGTTTTGTGGTACAAACCCCATATTGTTTTTTATTTAAAAGTATTAATTTTATTTTATAAGTCAAGTTATTATCCTTTATTATATAAATATAACTATCATCAAATTTTTTTAAGTATTAACCAAAATTGTTGAAATGACAATCTCTTCGTTTATCTCAGTACCATTAACTGGTTTAGAGTATGCTTTTATATTAAAATTAAAGTCTATTATACCAACTCGTTTGTTAGGTGTAATAGAACTCTTACCGTAATAATGTTTATTTAAAACCCCTAAATTTTTGACTTCATAAAAAGCATAAAATTCTAATTTATTTAAAGGGGGTATTATTTTATTTGACCCTATAAGGCCAGATTCGCTAACTATTGTTAATAATCCAGTGGTAAATCCGTTAATTCTTACTGTATATTCTTGATAAAACTTATCGTTTAAATCATAACTATCTGTCAAGCTTAAAGTAGTGTTAAGTCTTACGGATCTAGTATCCATATCTCTAACCCTAGCGTTTTTAAAAATTATATCGTTAAAGTATACAGGTTTAGTATTAGGGTTTAATATGTTGAACTTACCTTCTTTTTCTTCAGTTTGAAATTTATCGTTATTACTAGTAACGCTCACAGAAGGTGTGTTTACATAAAAATTTATTTTAGGTATAGCGAAACTAAATGTAGGCATTACTTTTGTAACCTTTTTTTGTGCTATCTCATATAGTGGTATCGATCCCATATCTTATAGTTGATTTTAAGCGGATGGTGGTGCTGCTTGTACTGCCGATACAGCTTCGTATATCGGTTCGTAAGTTATTATTGTCTTAGAAAAAGTACCGTTATAATCGGCTATTATCTTAAAATCTTTATTACCCTTACATATATTGTTGTTAAATTCTGATAAAGAAGATGCGTCCAATTCAGCGGTAACTTTAAATAAGTAACCCCCATTCATCACTGAAAAAGGACTACCTTTAAATTCATCACTAAGTAAATCTATAACCATACCGTTAGATGGGGTTGAGAATGTAGGTGTGTTAAATGATTTTATTGCGAAGGCTTGATCAGAATTAACAATTAAGGTTGTTTGGTTACCGTAATTAATCGAGTTCGAATCCGCTTCAATATAAGAAACGTTTGATGTTACTGGTGGGTTTGGTAATCCAGATACCCCTACTTTATAATATATCGAATACGTTTTAAAATTAGGTATATAGGACATGGTTATATCATCACCAGAAATACTAACGTTATTCGAGTATATGGGGTCTGTTATCGTTACATAACCTTCGTCAACTGGATTGTCTGTAGTGTTCTCATATATAGGGTTATTGAAGTCGTATATAAGTAAGTTACTTAACTTCAATTTCCTTTTTGTATTACCCAACACAGCATATAAACTAGTTGATATTTGGTAACCAGCATCACCAACCTCAAACCCGTAAGCGTCACCGTCATAATTGAAATAAAAATCGAATTTAGTGTAGTAAATTTCGCCTTTAACCAATTCGTTAACTTTCTTAATCTGAGTGTAGGTTTGATCGTGTGTTCTGTTTGTATATGAGTTATCCCCAATAAAAGCATCTCCCATTATTTTATTGTGGAATTCTGATACTGGTGGTACGCTTCTGTAGGTACCATTAATAAACTTAAATTTACTGGTATCATCACCTTTTACTGGGTAAAAATCAAAGTTTTCTATCAAAGCATCTAAACCCTTTGTATTATAAGTGTCGTAACTATAAGGTGATTTAAGATGTAAACCGTTAATATTTTTAAGATTATATTGCTTAACCATTACTCTTTAAATGTTGTTATTTTTAAATCGTCAACCTGTAAATCTGGGTCGTAAGCGATATAATTATTTTCGGCAGATTGTCGTACCCCTAAAAAGCCGTTTTTAAAAACTATGTTGTTATCAACAGACCCTCTGTTAGAGTTTTGGGTATACACATCGTCACTATCGTTAACCTCTACACTACCCACGTATTTTACCGTAGGTATTGTTTGTTCGGTTATTACTGTTGGGTCGAAGTCTTCTAATTGTTGGTAATTAGAGTTGTCTATTAGAGAAAAGAATTTAATTTCATTCCTTAATCCGTTATTGACGAATGTTTCTCTACCCTTGTCAGTTAGATATATCTCAAAACTATATTTATTTCTTTTAAAAAATCCCATTAGAAATCTATTGTTACTTGTAGTACTAACATATCAGAATTATATTTTCTAGTTATTGGTTCTGAAAATTTACCAATAGCTACCACCGAATTATCTTCACCCGTTATAGCTATCTCAGTGAAAGCTACTTTGTCCTGGTCAGAATTGAACGTTGGATTCTTAGTAACTGTAAACTGGTTCGGTAATACATTACAGGTTAACTGTGTTTTGTATATCGTAGCTTTAATATCGGTTTCAATATTACCATAAAAGAATACTTCGTCACCAAATGTATGTTTGGTGGGTTCGTTTACCGTTGGTATTTCTATGTGGTCAGATAAAGTATAGATATCTAACTCACTATTGTCAAGTATATTTTTATCTATATTAACTCTTAATGCGGATATGGTTTCTTTTGTTAATAAATTAGTCGTAACAGTTTGACCTAGCCCAGAGTTGTCTAAATAAAACATTGTTATCTCACTACCGTCTGTTGGTGTGAAATTTAATTCAACCCTTCTGTCATCTATACCTTCGTTAGTTACAAACACTCCGTAAGTATTAGATGATAATAACATACCTTTGTAGAATAACCATACCGTTGAGTTGTTGGGTTGTTTATCTAACTTAAGCGATATTCTATTAGGGCTTATTGTTGATCTGTATATAGGGTCTAAATTAGTATTAGAATTTATAGTAGCTAAATCAGGTACCGATATAACAGTTTTTATGGTCTTAGCGGTATTACTTTTACCTATCAAGTAATAAAATTGTAATAAATCGTTAGTTGACCCATAACCTTTATTAAATACGATAACCTCTTTATTATTTGGTCCCGTAGCATAACCTTTACTATATCTATAATAATCACCGTCTGATAACGTATCGTCAGATGCTTCTTTTTGTATTCCACCCTGATATATAACTATAATCTCACCTATAGGCTCTTCACCTAATTCGAATACATCAAATAAACTAGTATCTATAACACTATGAGTGGTTAATAAACTAGTGGTGTAATCTAATATATCGGCGTGTAATTCAAAATTAGTACCATCTACATTCATTACACCTGTAACACAACCATTTGTACCTAAGTAATTACTTATATCGGTGTAAGCCCAGTTACCAGAATCTGGTTTTATAGCAGTCTCTGATTTTTGCCAAAGTAGTGTTATCTGATTTACTTTGAAACCTAACCCAGTTGTATCGTCATAATCCGTTAAGTACGAAAACTCGTTATAGTTAGGGTCTGATTTCTTCTTATTAAACTCAAAACTAACGTCTTTTGGGGTGTCTGTGTTATTAACTATAGTAGTATAATCCTCACAGTGCATACCAGTTATACCGTTAGTGTCTGTCATCATGTAACTCGCATAGAAGTATTCACCTGGTTGTAGAACACCTAATGTACTAGTGTTACCACATATACCTGGCTCAGTTAGAGTCAACAAAGGCTTAGGTAGAGTCCAATTCCTATTAGCTTTATAAGATAAAACTGAAAGTAATTCAGGGTCTTCTATTATAATAACTTTTTCATCTATCAATACCTTACCAACTACATTTTTATCACTCTCCTGATCTATTAAGTCATAATAACTGAATGTACTATTAGTTTGATCCCCAGATGTCATCGTTTTTAATTCAGTATCAGTAACAAAAGTGTAACCTATCTCATTAAATGTAGTGCCACTATATTGTTTCTTGTGCCACATTATGTAAGGTATCTTTAGCTTCATCGTCGATTGTTTGAAACCTTCCCCGTAAAAGTTTGATACTGTATTGTTTGTATAATGTATTAAACCTATTTTAGACGATGATTCGTAATGGTTGAAGTTTATAGCAGCACCTAAGTAATTGTTAGATACTGTATCGTATTTTGATTTATCATCTATAGAATCTAAACCTATTACATCTTCAACGTGAACTATATTCATATTCCATACAGGGACATCTAAATCTGATTGCGTATTGTTATTAGAAAAATCTAATAACCCACCCTGCCAGTAAGCTACTGGTGTATCTTCGTCATAATAATCCTTTATAGTGTTTTTACCAGGATATATAAACGCAGTTAGGTTAGCGGACCCTTTAGGTAATTTTCTATCTAAGTTTAGGGTTATATTGGATCCTGAGGTTATACCAGTTATGCTTTGGTTAACGCCAGAGTCAGCTGTTAATATATCATCTATCGTATACCATAAATACTGTGTGGCCGCTGTTGTAATCTCTTTGGATTGACTATAAGTACTACCACTTACGTATGACTCGTTTTCATATTTAATGAAAACAAAATCTCCTGGTTTTAAGTCTATATACTCTTCATTTTTAGTCGACCCAGTTGTAAAACTAAAAGTCACTTTTTTATCATCCCCACTAGTTGATGCGGTTATGTTATGTAAGCTACATAGTACGTCTGAAGGTTCTGTAGTACCAGAGTAATTAAAAAACCCTCTTTCTTTTGCTGTCGAATAAACTTCATTTGGTATTGAGTTTATTACAGTTATGGGTTTAACGTAGTCGGTGTCACTATTAACACCTATAGGGTAGTTTAAACCTAGTTGATTGTCTGAAGGTCTAAGTATATTAACGTCTTGCTTGTTGTCGCTAGAGTAGTCCATCTCGCTATCACCTAAAATGAAGTTAGTAAATGTTAGATTACCAGCAGCCAAATTTCTTCTACCCTGGTTTGTTAATTTAACGTTCACTAAGGGATCATTCTTTTTAATTATATAGCTCATTTTTTTCTATTTTATATAAATACATTAATTTTTATAATACTATGTAGTCTTTAGGGTCTACAGTTCCTAACTCTATAAAGTTAGCACCTTCAAAGTCTAGTCTAACTACTCTATCCTCTTGTATATCTCTTACCGTTATAACTCTGGTTTCTATATTACCTATTGAGGTTTTATTGGCTTTAACGAAAGTATTTTCTATACCCTCGTCTATGTCGTTAAATAATACATACTCATCTAAGAAACCTTCTTTGTATCTGGTTGAGTTTTTGAATGTGTCGTATTGAACGGATATATTAAGTTCACCATTAACTTCAACTACCACAACATCATCAACACTACTATTACTTTGTAGGTTTTTAGTCGTTGTTGTACCGTTATTATCGGTTATGTTAAGCGTCACGTTTGAGGCACCGTTCTGGTTTATTAGTAACCTTACTGACTTACCTTCATCTGCCGATAATATTTTTGGTGTCGGTAAAGCGCTTTGTAATCTATTAAATATATCATCAACCTGATTTTCATCAAACTGGAATAACGTACCGAATATAACTTTTGCATTATGCCCACAAGGGTTTTTTATCGTAAGACCACCTAAGAATTCACCAGTTTTAGGTAAATCATTATCATCTCTTTCGTAATAATAATCCATTATTAAATCACCACCCGATTTTCTGAAACCAGTTAAACCATAAGCAAAAGAGTCTCTTATGTTTGTGTCTTTAGCTTCATCTAATTTATTTAAACCATTAATTAATTTAGTATCATGCGTGGACCCGTTAAAAGAATCTGATTTAAAATCGTCTTTTAATATTAAATTAGAGTCAAAAAAGTATAAGTTATTTTTAGTCACCTCATCTAGAGATGAGATGTTACCATCGTAAATCTTAATACTAGTCCTATCTTTATATAGTGTGTATTTTTTAACAACCATAAAATCTCTCTCTTCCCAGTTGGTTGTATCACTATGAGGGTTATTGGCTAGTACACCAGTACTTTTTGTTTTGTACAACAACCCTCTATCCACAGCGTATTTATCTCTATTATATTGCGAGGTAGGGTTATAAGTTGTACCTGTTGCGTCATGCTCGTATATACTATTATCTTCTATTTCGTTACATAAGAACTCGAATAATGGTGATATATTACGGTCAGACCTCTCCTCACTTAAAGTTACGTATGTTAAGGTATTTGATGTTAGGTCCGTATAATCGTTTTGTATTAAATTAGTGTTTTTTGTGTACCCACTGTATACCGATTTCGTAGTACCAGAATATATACTAGAAACTGACATGGTCGCAAACATTAAGTCCCCGACATTGTCCACCACATCTAGAATCGAGTCATCATCATTAATGTTATTAGGTACCATATCCGAAAATAAGGTATTTTTACCTCTAGGGTTAGTCATTGGGTAACCTAGTAAAAAAGTCTGGCTCGTTGGTATTAAATTAGGTATTCTTAGACTAGATCCGCCTGATATGTTTAATGTACTCCAATTAGAATCTGGAATAGAGGAAGTACCAGTAAATGAGCTGGTTTCTATCCTATCATAATTGTATTGATTGAATACTTGGTTAGTAAAAGTAACTTTGTGGTCTATATAATCATTACTTAATTCAACCCAGGATGGTGTTGTTGATGTAGCACCTGGTTCGTGATCAGGTTCGGACACTTTTAACCAGAACTTAGCGCCGTTAGTTGTACCAGAAGTTTGATGGTACACGTAACTACCTACTTTATATGATTTACCTGATTCGTAAATCAAAGGTTTATTATATACATACTTATACAGGTTATACGTACTACCAGTACCAACAACTTTAACCACATCACCTAAATCTAAAGTATCCGTAATTGAGCCAGTTAGTAGCTTAGGGTTTTCATATGTATAGGATTTTTGGTTAGTTTTGATTATACCTTTTCTTTCGTATTTATCGTAACCGATAGGTGTAAAATGTTTAGTATCATATTTCTCTATAGGTATAAACGAAGCTCTTGGTCCATTTGGTCTGTAGAATGGGTGTATTGTTAGTGGAGTTGTACTTGAAACACTATACTCTTTTGTTAAGTGAGAAAACGTTATATCTTCTATACAGACATATAACCTTTCTACGTTTCTATTTTCTATAGTAGTATCCTCAAGCTCAACAACTACGTCTGTGTTAGGTAGGATTACTTTAACTATATCATTTATCTCATAATTATTTATATTTGGTGAGAATTCTGGTACAACACTTAATATGTCTTGGTATAACTCAGTTGCATATATTCGGTTTTCTTTTTTCCAGTATCCAGTCGCATTTTCATACCTAGCTTTAGATAAGAAACTAGATTTTAGGTTGTCTGAGAAGTCTATTAAATCATAATCAGCAAAACCTTCATCTTTACCTATAAAATCTATAGTCGATGGGGTTGCACTTAAAACATTACCGTTAAGGTAGGAGCTTAAGAACTGTGAGTTCGTCTTTTTAAGTTTAATTGTTTTAGGTTTAGGTGTTTTACCAAAAATAATACTTTTAGATAGACCTGTATTTTCTATTTCTTGCGGTGTGTTACCTAAGTAATTATTGTTTGAGATAACAGTATCTTCGAAGTCTATACCTGGTGAAGAATACTTGGGTCCAGAAAAAGTACCTATATTCTTACTCCTAACCTTAACCTCAAAATTAAATTTATCGTTGTTTAGGTTCTTTTCATAAACAGTTACATCACCTATATCGCTAGTTGATTTATATTTATTAAAAAACTTACCAAATATTAACCCGAAATCATTCGTCTCATCGTAGTTAAATGTGGTTTTAAGTTTTGTTTTGAAATTATGTTTGTTAGATATGTCATCAATTTTAAACATATAATGATCAACATCATAATTATTATCGTCACCTACAGGTTCTATAGATAAAACATCGTCAACATAATGACCTTCTATTAGGGTTCTACCTCCGTTAAATGTTACTCTAAACCTAGGGTCGTTAATCGCGCTATAAGTAGTTGGTTCATTGTAATCTATCTCTATCTTTTCGTATCTAGACAGTTTACAACCTACCAATTCTGGTTCTATCGTTAAATATATCTTAGTATCCACACTGAATAGGGATTCGTGACTAACGTTTACTACTCTGTCTTGAGCTTCGTCTGAACCGTTGAACGAGAATACTTGTTCATGTATTAGGTTATCAAATTGATCTTGTAGTCTTATGACTATATTTTGTGTAGTTGTTTGGTCTGACTCGAAATATAAATAAGAATCAAACTTAAGGTAAGAGTTTCTTTTTACCAAATAGAACCCTTCGGCTAAACCAATTTTATCGTTATCTGAGTCGAAATTAGTGTTGAGCGACTTTATGTTAATGAAGTTAATTTTATCAGGTGTTAGAGATATTTCTTCTTCTAATGTCTGAGTTGTTATCTCTTCATCATTAGCCAAATAGAAAGGACCTACTTTAGTATCATCTATCGAATAAAAACCATCGAATTCTATGGTACTGGAATCACTTATATATAACTCATCGTTTAATATGTTATCAACAACCTTATACGTTTCATTATTAGTTGACCCGCTAAATACTTGATAAAGATATAGGTCTTTTGTTAGATTGAATGAAACTATATCATTTAATGCGTCTATATTCTTTTTACCTATTAGAGCTGGTTTTATGTGCATATATGGATCAGTCTTACTTCTGTTCATAAATGTCTCATACATACCTGGTACTATAGTGGTGGTTGTTGTTCCTGTTGGAGTAGTGGTTGTTCCTGTCACTACTGGGTCTTCAACCTCATAATAAGTACCACTGAATTTAACTATATCATTCTTGTAGTATATCTCTCCAGATAACCAGTTGTTATCTTTTCTGAATGGTATAACCCAATCACCAGAAGAACCGCTTATAGCATCTTCTGGTTCTGTTGTAGATGTATCTTTTGAGTAACCGTAGTTCATAGGTTGTCTTACTGATAACTCTTTATCCGTTTCATCTAAATAAGTTGCGTAATTTGTTGTTGTGTAACCAAGAGCACTCATGTTTATCGTATTACCTGAATAATCAAAGTAACAAACGTGAGGTTCTGGTACTGGGCATATGTAATTAGATTCAGTCGCTATGGTTGAGTGACCCACACTTATACCTTCGATATAATAATTTCTTTCATCATTGTTAATAGTGATTGGTGAATCGTAAAATAAAACTTCGTTAGCATCTACACCGTAGGTTATTAACTGATAAACTAACTCACCATTTACCGTGAAGTTTACTGGTGTTCCATGTTTTAATTCAACGTTAAGTCTAGTAATTTCCGTACTTAAGTTAAGGTTACTCTCTCTACTTATAACAAGTTCACTTGTAGTGAAGTTTAGATACTTATAGTATTTAAACACCCCTCCTTTTTCAATACCAGAGTCCTGGGTTACTGTATCTAATAATAGGTTTGGTACCCCGAAAGTCTGACCATCATATATTTTTAGGGTATCCAGATTATTGTAAGTAAATTCTACTATATATTCACCTGGTCCGTTAGGTAATGTTATTACTTCTATCGGATTAGTATTATCTAGATGTATGTAATTTTCGGTATGAACTACTTTAGTGTTTATAGTAGGTAGTATACCTGTGAACATTCTGTTAGTATTTAACCTAAATAAAGAACCATCATGTTTGACGAATATACCTTTAGTGTCACCAGATACATTTATATTACCTCCATATATCGAATCGTCACCGTAATTTTTAGTACCGTCCCACTCATACACTTCTACTTGAGTATTGCAAGCGTCTTGTATCCCTAAATAGAAACCGAAATATTCGTTTATTGATGGGTCGTAACCGATATAGTTTTTGCCTTTAACGCCTTTTACATTAAATGTTGGGGTGTCACCCACTATAGCGTTTTTAGTTAAACCAGATGTATCAAATGGGTTTGTTAAACCAGTGTTAACTGGTCTTTTCGCTTTGTTCTGAAATTCAGACCCGTCATTACCTAACCAATCTAAGTCATTATTAAGTCCGTGCTTATAGACATATTTGTTATCAAATAACTTACTGTTCTCTATTTTCTTACCAGCATTTAGTATAGTTGTTGCTGGTGTGAATTGTTGTACTAATTTAACCCAGGACCCGTCAAACTTATTTAAAAAATCTAAGGATTTGGTATTCGTTACTGGTGTACCTGTTAGTTTAATATAGTCGTAATATATTTTAGTTAATGTTGGGTATGATTTTATGGTTTTTCTGTTACTAACATTTATAAAGTCATCCAGACATTTCTGCATGAACTGATTAAAACTTAATTCTCTAGCGTTAACGGTTTTGTCTTGAGGGAATATTAAATCCTCATTTACATTAATATTGTTTCTGTTTAAGAACCTGTATAAAGTGAAGTCAAATATCTTGTCAGAAGATAAGTAAACCTCTAGCTCTTTAGAGTTGATAACCAACCTAGAATCATCTTCATAGTATTCTGTGTAACCAACAGAGTCTTCGGATAGACGTAGCACTTTGTTTTCTGAGTAAACCCATGATTTAACGTTGTCTGTAGTCCTATCTAATTTGAATAATGGTGTTTTACCTTCATATTCATAACCCTTTATATAAGCATTACCGAAATCATAAGGACCTCGATTTCTGTTGTCTAAGTTTAAGTTAAAACCACTTTCTTGGTATTGTACTTGGGAGGGTACTGTTGGGTACCCGTCTATATCCATAGGTAATAACTTAAGTAAGTTTTCATCTGAATATTGATATCCGTATATTTCTCTGGCTTTATTATTGAAGTTTAGTTTTTCTCTAGCTACGTATACGTGTTCATTAACTTCAAATATAGAGTCAGGTAAACCAACTAAGTTCAATATAAATTCTATAGATTTTCTAGTCCCTTTTGATTTCCATAAGTGATATGAGTTTATGAAGATTCTTCTCCATAATTCTATATCTATCTCTGCTGGAGTTAGTCCAGGTTCTACGTTTAGGTCTTCTAGGTTGAAAATAGACTCCATTATAGTACTTTCGTCCTCTACGTTATAGGTCTCGAACCCTAACATATTACCGTAGTTCTTTGTTAGAAGGTCTGGTATGTTTTCTATCTTATCATAAGATAATCTAGTCATGTATGTTATACCATCAATGTACTTCCTTACATTGTCCAGATTTTTACCCATTAGGTTTAACAATATATCTAACCTTCTATCTTCCGTATCAAATTCTTTTAAAGAATCAGTGGTTAAAAACCTGGATATTAGGTTAGTCTTTGTTGAATCAAAATCATCGGATATATTATTTAATTTAGTTAAATAAAGATCAAACTTGTTACTGAATAAATCTAAATTGACATCATCTATCTTAGGGAATATCAGCGTTTCATTTACATTCAACTCAACCCCATTATCATCTACTTTTGAGTACCTTATTGTACTTATATATTCTTTCTTATCGTAATTATAATCTAACAAAAATTTACCCATATCAGATAGACCGCTTTGAAATTCGTCGTATTTCTGATATTTGGGTTTAACCCAAAAAGTTCTATTAACCGTTAGATCTGTATTAACTTCAGTTGAAAACGGGTCACCTTCTATTGTTAAGTATATACCAGTATCATTGTCCGTATAAGAATCTGGTAAAGTAGCGTTTATAATAGGGTATTCAATACCTTTGTAATAAATCGTATAGTCTCTATAATTTTTAGAGAAATTCCTTATAGGGTTTACATTGACTGGATCATTTATAGTGGTACCAGTAGAAGTATATTCTAATTCGAAAGGGTTAGAAATGTTAGCTAAATTTAATTTTAATTGAGCTGTATCTGTTTTGTCCGAGTAACTGTATTCTGATATAGTTGGTGACTGTAAACCTATAACGTTCAACCTTAAGGCTGCTGGGTAACTTTGAGTTATCTCTATAATGGTATTCTTTATAGTATCTTTTAAAGGTGAATATGAAACGTAATTTTCTAATTTTTTTCTATCAAATAGTACCTTTACGGTTACATTATCTTCAATCTTTTTGTTTACCTGCTCAATAGCGGTTGATTGGTCGTTCTTAGAGGGGTTATTCTCATTTATACTTGCGGCTGTTTTACCGTTTTCATCACCAACTAAATCTACAACCCTACCATCACTAGCATCTTTCTTAGTAACAGAGCTACTTATAGAGAAGTTACCTAAAGTAAAATACGGATTACCACCTATCTCGTCTTTAGTACTAGCAAACTGTAAACCAACTGCTTTATCACCTAATGTACCATCACCACTTACTGGATTCTCAACCCCTTGTATTTTGTATAACTTTATAGCTCTCTCATAAGCCATAAATGATGAGCAGGGAACATATTTGTTCTGGCCATTTATATTGTATGTCCTATAACCGTTACAACCTAATTCTGAGGCAGCTATCAAGGCAGCTTCACTAGTATCGTATAAGTGAGCTATTAACGGTGTATTTGTGTAACCTAGATTAGCCATTGTTTCCTGTTATGTTATTTAATGTTTTAGTAGTGTCTATAGTACTTCTTCTAGTCCTAACTTCATACAATTTATTATCAACAGAATCTTTAATCTCATATAGATCGTGTTGTGCGTAAATATTACCATCAAAATCGTATAGAGTGTATATACCGTCGTCAACAGATTTTGTTTGGTCTGAATACAATGCTATGGCTAAACTCTCTACATCATAGTTAACTAACTCTACTTCCATTACTTGAGGTGTAAAATTAGTATTGGTTAATATAACACTTTGACCTTTGAATCCTATAAATGGTGCTGCCGTAGGTTTAAAACTAGGTGCTGCATTTGGTGTTACTGTTGAGAATATGAGCGAACCTGAATTATTGTAAGTGTACTTTATAGATTTAACCGAACTGTTAGCTGTATTAACCTGTACTGGTTCTACAATAAAAGATGAGGTTATGATTCTATATAAATTAGGTATCTTACTACCGTTCTCATTTAAATATTCTACTCTATAACCATCCAATCCGTTATTAGTGAATTTGCTTCTAAAGGCCGTTGGGACTGATTCTGTGTTAAATACTAAACCTTTTATGTCTGGGAATGTAGCTAAGTCACCACAGTCCTCTATATTTACCCTTATCTGGGCTGGTCGTATATAAACAGTATAATACCCTTTTGCGTTAAATACTGATTTGGGTAATTCCATGTTATACATACCACCTAAAACCTCTACTGTATTTGTAGGGTCTAGTACTGGTTTCATAACATCTGTACCACTTAATTTCGTTACTTTTTGTGTTTCGGTAGCATTTCTATTTCTGCTATATAAAACGATCACTTCTATATCGGAAGGATCTACGTCTGCTGGTCTTTTAACACCATATACACCTATTGCCATAATTATCTATCTTTAAAATTGTATCCTTTTCTGTTTATTTTGTAATAACCAAAACCACTTTTAGTTAACTCATTTAAATCTTTAATATTTTTAAGTTTTTTTATTGGTTCGAATGCGTTATTAACACCTCTATCAATAAATACTTCGGATAAAACTTTTGGTTCATCTATTGTATCAGAATAATAATTTAATACTGGTTTTACTTCGTCATCAATATTATTCCTCATATATTTAAATGTAGCAATATTATTATTATTGTCAATATCCGTTGATGTACTTTCTTTATAAAGTATTGGATTCTCTGTATCTAAGTACAACACATATGTGACAGAGTTTTCAGTCTCAGATAGTATCATACCAGTAACGTTTGTACCACTTATTTCTATCTTTTTACCACACCTTATTTCTTTTGTTGGTGTAGTTGGTGTTACGCTAACAACCTCTTCTTCGTTAGTGGAAGTGTTAACTGATTTAATCAGTGTTTTAGGTAGGTCATTAGAGGTTTCTTTTTCTATAGCTATAGCTCTTTCCATAGGGAAAGACAGGTCTAATAAAGAAAACTTACTATCAGTAAACCCTTTTACAAAATATTTTTCTTCGGACTCTTTAAAGTGTTCCTCAATATCCTCTTTTGTGGATATTATTTTAGTGTTAGTTTTATATTTTTTGGCTGGTTTAGTGATTTCTTTAAAGCTATCTATTTCGTTAATAATATTTTCTATCTGATCTATATCTGGATTGTTCTGGTAGGGTGCTATAACCGTACCGTTACCATCTATGTGTGATTCTAGATTTATAACAACATTATAACCCTCAAAACTATTATTTATATTAATACTCTTCATTATACTATATTTACTTTAATAGGTATTTTTATCGTTATATGTTCTGAGTCAATACCTTCATTATTATCATATAAATTGATATTGATGATACCAACCATCTTTAAACTATCCATTAAACCAAATCTTTTTATAAAACCAGAACCTAAAAATAATTCAGTGGTTATTATGATTTCTTCGTTGGTATCTATTTTACTATCTAATGACTCCACTAAAAGAGTTATACCTTCATTTTTAATTAACTTAGGATCTGTTTTTAGTAAACTAACCACATCTTCACCACTAGTGACGTTTTTAATTAAATCGTAGTCTTGTACGGTGGGGGTGGATTCGGATGAACTTTCTGGTGGGGTGAAAGATCTATTAAACTCATTTATTATATCGCTGGCCAGAACTTTAACTTTAATTTCTGGTTTAATCACATCGTAAATTTTGGTGTTTTGTATTTCCGATGGGGAGTAGTCGTAAACTTCAGTCTCTATAGTTTGATTGTCTTCCAAGAATTTGTTATATGCTGAACCTAATTTCTCCATAAGATTACTGGTTGATATGGATTCTTCAAAATCTGATCCAAGATTAAACTTTGGTAAAATAGTATTCTCGTTGTACACAGAGGGTTCGCTATTTATCGACAATTTTGTTTTGTGTGTTAATTGACCGTTTATACTTAAATCTATTTCTTTTTCGTTAGATGCTATAGTTAAGTCAGACACATTAATATCACTTATAACATAAGTATTTATACCACTAGTGTTTCGTATTAGTAAAGAACCTAACGTAAATTTATGTGATTCTATATCGGTATTAACACAGTAATTGTTTTCTGTATTTAACAAACTTATAGTTTTGGTTCCTAAGTAGGTATTAGCTATCTTTTTAAAATAACCATTCGCACCACCTTGAATACTGTAATTCCATATTCTAGATATGGCGTTAAATGAAGAGTTGGTTTGATAACCTTCTTGGTTAATATAATAATTGGATGTTAATTCTCTTGAGTACTCTTCGGGGTATAATTGGTTAATTCCTTTTTTTAAATCCTGCGCCTTTATTTTAACACCGTTATATACTATTGAATTACTTATTTCCAACTCAGATAAACGTAAATCACCGTACTCCCTGTTTTCAGTTGGTGTTGATAAATTTGTGGGTTGCTCATTATTTATTTGATGTTTAACCCAATAATCATCATAACCCAGTTCGTATAAATCTATGTGCTTAGTGCTATCTATATTAAAAAAACCCGTATTTTTATTTAAGTCATATATTTTATAACTCCTTTTTTCGTAATCTATAACATATTTTAAATATAAATCCTTTTGATCAAAATCCTTAGTTGACTGTAACCATTTTTTAGGTAGGTTATCTTTAGAGGATGGTACGAATTGTATCTTCTTACCATTTAAGGCGTCCCAAAAATAAAACTTAGCGTAAAATTCACTAGTTTGATACTCTTTTAGAAAAAAGAATGAGAAACCATCTACACCTTCACTTATATTGAATACTGGTCTTTTCTGTTTACTTATACTATCTATACTCGGATTCTCATTATACATGTATCTATCAGAAACATATACGGGTATAGTTGTTATTAACCTTTGTGTCTCTATATTAAAGTCATCATAAATCTCGATTAATAAAAAAGAGTTGTATGTATATAGTTTGTTGTTAAAACCGAAGTTAGCGTTTACCCATTCATCTTTTTTATCCCAAAATGGTAGGGTGAATGAATTGTAAAAATGGGGGTACCCTTCTTTGGTAGGATAGTCTTTATTTATCTCAGATAAAACGTTTAATAATTTCTGAGGTTTAAGGCTACTTATTTCTGTGGGTGATAAACTAACTTCATTATTTAATAATGGTTTTATTAGTCCATCCGCTGTCGTAATTTCGAATAACTCACTTTTAGGTTGATTAAATGATACGTAATTACTGGTGTAATCACCAAAATCAGGTTCGATAAAAAGTGATATTTCAGAAATATCTTCATTAGTTAAATACTTAAGAAAGAATAAATCTATTTCTATGTTTTGGGTTTCTGGTAAATATTCAACACTTTCTAGATCTATTATAGGGTTTATGTTCACCAAAGTTTCAAAATCTAATGTATTCTGAAAGGCGAAATCTCTATCTGAAGTGTGATCCTCATTATTTAGAAATATGTTGCTAGATAGTGTTCTACCTTCTGTAAACTTTTTCTTTAGCATTGTTCGTTGGTGTATGGTTGGTAAGGTTTGTCTTTATTATCATTCTGGTTATCACCAAATAAATCTTCTGTAATACTTCTTACGTAATCATCAATAGAATTTACCGAATCTATGTTGCTTATGTCGTTTACATTTAGTTTGTATTTTTTAACCTTGTTTTTTTCGATTAGTACGTTAAAGGGTAACCTAGTATAACTATACCTACAACCGTTTAAAAACGGGAAATCTAGTATAGTACCATCTTCATCTGAAACCCCTATATCTATCACATCTCTCCATATATATTTATCTCTATTTTTACTGTATTTAGCGTATGTTGGTATAAAGTTATTAGATTCTGAGTCCTCTAGGTAACTAGACATGTTCTTTAGAGTTATCTCTGTGAAAGGTTTGTATTTGAATATCGTATTACTTAGTAGAAAATTATGTTCTATGTGACTAACAGGTTCTTCTGTTAGATTTTCTTTAGAGTATTCGAAAATACCTATATCATAGGTATCGCCTACTTTAGGTTTGTTACTTACGGTAGTTGTTGACGTATTGGCGATAGTTTTGATGCCTTCACCTGGATTAGTATATTCAATTAAATTACTAAAATTAGACTCAACTTCACTAAATTCTTTTCCTTCAGTACAACCGTTTTTTATGATACCTACGTAACACTTTGTTAGGGGTTCATCCTTATTATCTAAGGTATCGGTTATATCATAATTTTTATTAAAATAAAAATTAAATATTTTGTCACCATATAAGTTTTTTGAAAAAGCACATTCATCAAAACTTTCCAATACTTCTATAGCCTCCACTTGTTTTACGTAATATTCTAATACTTCGTTGTCTATAACTTTTGAAACCGCCATTTTAGGGTTTATCAAAGAGTATGGTGTAGGTCTCTCTGCTTTAAGTTGATTTACTAAAGTGCTGGAGTTTTCAGTTGTTTGTATACCTCTAACAACACCAGTATATCTATTAGATGATGATGGGGATGAGGATGGTGGTGTTATCATAGAACCAAATTTTAGGTCATTATTAGCCTTAAGATTTGCTTTTTCTGGTGCTATGAGTGAAGTCACGCTTATGTTTAAGTCGGTGGTAATTTGATTACCATTAATGTTTTTAATGAAACATAAGCCAGTTGGTACTCTAGGGTCTTCTGATTTTATATAGATTTGATCACCTATATTTAAATTGTGACCTAGATTCATGTATAGGGTTGTGTTAACCGTTGACTTACGACTATTTCTTGCTTGAAATGGTGATAGTGATGATAGTGATGCTGGTAACCCATTAGATAAATCCAGATCAAAAAACTCATCTTGTTTAGTGATTATATCATTATACCTTATATTAAATACCTTTTTACCCTTTTCCGTATTGGAATATTTAACTGGTTTACACATAACTAAGGACCAGTTCTCCTTATTAAAATCTAGTGGATTGGTATCTATATTTAATTTTACGTTACGGAAAAATGCGTCTTTCATTATTGATGGGGTTATAGTACCATAAACCTTATAAACGTCATTTTCTTGCTTTTCGGTTATAAACTGGTTGTACTCCGAAACGCTATTAAATAAATTATATTCGTTTTTTATTTTAGATGGTTCTTCTAGTATTATTCTACTTTTAAGACTCTGGTTTTCACCACCAACAAATTTATTCTCACCCAATATCTCTATAATATCACTCATATTTAGTAAAATAATTTTTTTCTATTGATTTTAAAGCATTTAGACTGTCCCACATTCCGAAATAATAGTATTTACCTCTATATCTATTAGATATTTCTGGTTCGAACTCAGTAGGTTTAATACTACCAGTATAGAAACCGTAAGATGTGTAAATACCATTACCTATTAACCCGTCTAAATCTTCAGTAACATCCTCTATACCAAATTCTATTAAAGGAAATTTGTTTTGGTTATCATTTGACGATAAAAAAGGACCTAAACTGTATCTCTTACTATACGCTTGGTTAAAGGGTCTATGTATTTTATTTCTATCAGTAGAATCTTCGTTTTTAGCTAACTCTATTGCGAATAAAGTGGGTATAGCGGGTCCGTTATCACCATAATTAAAGGTATTATTATCCCCGTACCAATTTTTAAATGGTTGATCCCAGCTAATGAATTGATCTGGTCTGAATATCTCAGAATAAATCTCTCCACTATTTTTACCGTCTAACCTTACACCAATACCTTTATGATACTCATAACTCTTAACTCTACCGTATGATATCTCAGGTGGTACCGTTATTAAATTTATTATATTTTCTGGAGATGATACGTTTGGGTCGTAATCATCATTACTTATCTTATTTGGGTCCACATTTGCGGACATTTCGTATCTAGGTATAATAGCTGAACCTAACACAGAGATTTCTGTGTCAATTTTGTCGACTTGACTTCTGTTTATAGGGAAGTTCCACGCTACGTCTAGATTTTCATTTTCTTCTGGAAAAAAGTTTATGGAGGAACCAGGTTGGCTCATGTTAGTGTTTAAATGTCTATTGTATTTACTTTTTATAGTGTAGAATTTTCTAATTCTGTTCACTATGTCATACTCAAATAAACCCGAGTTGGTGCCTTCCCATCCACCTGTTAATACTTCGCCTTTTGTTGACGAAGGTACTCTTATACCAGGTACTTTAGAGTGGTTATAACTACCCCATGGTACTCTATCATTCCAGGCTTCGTTTTGTTCAAACATCTCGAATGCGTAATACCCTTTTGTGGGTATACTATTTTCTTTATCGTCGGTAGGTACCATGTCACCAAACTGGTTTACTTTTACGTAATCCATGTACATCGGTAGTGATATTCTAAAAACACCTGTACCTCTTTCTGACCTAAAAGCACCCACTCTGACTCTACTTCCAGGAGTTAAGTTGTCATCTAATTTGTAAACCACGACTATAAGTTCTTGTAGTGGCCATATCTCCCCAGTATTTTTTTCTAATTCTTTGTTGTAACCTGCTACCTCTAGTTTACTTAAGTCTCCACCCATAGTGTAGTCTGGTTTAACTTTATAACCTGCTGAAGGTGACCCTAACCAACCGAAAAATATAGCTGTGGGTGTATAATCATAATCAACTTTAAAGTCACATCTAGTTATACCTACATCATGTTCTTCATCGTCACCCCAAAAAGGTGAAACTGTAACTTGTTTAACCTCGTTAAATATATTAGGCATCGAGTTTATATCCGTTTTAACTTCTACATTGAAAGTATCGTTACCAGTGTATATAAAGTTAGGTACTTTGTTTGGGTTGTTATCATCTTCAGCGTTTACAGCTTCAGATAAGTTTTTAATATTTTGATATTCTGATTGGTTGTCAACTAAATCGTTTGCCGTAACTTCCATACTATTAGTATCGAATATATCAAAGTCCATTATAATATTATGTGAGCCTACTGGTACACCAAATATCATGTAATCACCAGATTTATTGGTTGTTACAGTATACTTGTAATATTTCTCCATTATCTCTAAATACTGAGGGTAATGTGTTAAATCGTTGATAGTCGGTAGATTACCTACTGCTCTGTGGCTAGGGTTTTGGTTTCTTACTCTAGGTAATAAATTATATCTAACCCCGTTAGGGAATTGATCATTTATCGTTTCAAATGGATATAACTCCGTTATCTCAGGTCTTTCTTTGTCACCCACTTCTATTGGTACGAATATAGAGACTTTAGCGTTCTCTAGACCGTAACCGTTTGAGGTTTGTACTCTACCTACTATGGTTCCGAAGTCTGAAGATGATCTGGCGTACACATCGTCACTACTAATCTTTAGACTTAAGATTTCTAAATTATCGAATTCTTCTTCTAAATTAATTAATACCCTTTCATTTCCACCTTCTTCATTTAAAACTATCCTAATATTTCTATCCATTTTGATTTATTATGTTGGTTGTTAACGTCACAGTCTTAATGTCAACGTCTGGGTTTTTAATACTTAACATTTGGTGTTCCTCTACCAGGACTACGTTACCTGATATATCTATTTCACCCGTACTAACATCACTTAATCTTTGTTTAGTTCTGTTACTTGAGTATCCAGCACCCGTTTTGTTGAATACTTTTATATAGTTAACGTTAATAACACCGTCTACCTGTGTTATCTTACTAGCTAGACTACCTACGCTGTAGTGTTTACCCAGATTTGTTTTGTCGTTAGTAAATTCAGAGTTAACTAAATTACTTATCCTACTAGATACTTGAGTATTCTGACCAGTTTCCACTATAACGGATATCTCAAAACCTATATTAATTATTTCTGCTGGTTTAACTATTACGTAATCATTTATCATTCTGTACTTGGATAAGTATGCAGCCACATTTTCCATCAAAAGTGATGTAACCGAATTCGATATATTTCCGTCGTTATCGTAACTTAATACACCTATCTCTATTTTATTAGATCTTTGTGTTATACTAGTTTTAGCTGGAGTCCCGAATGTACTAGGCATAGACATAATTAACGCTTTGTAGTCGTTAAGTGTTACAGCTCTATTTTGAGCTGAGAAGTTATAAGCAATATATTGTCTTAATTCTTCTATACTAGGTTCGTCTGAACCACCTAGGGCTGGCGTAGTGTTAGTCACTTCCATACTCGCTATAACGCTATTAACTATTGTCTGGTCTGGTCCAGATATATCAATTATGGGTCTAGATATTTCTGTTATAGTTCCTGTACCAGCATTTGAATCAACACCACCACCTATTCTATATTTTATATACATAGTTGTATTGGCTATAGGTGCCATACCTAAACTGCCGTTTCTTAAGAAACTTTTTAAATCAAAACCACCAGAATCCATGAAATCATCTAGAATATCCATAGATGAATCGGTTTGTGACCCAAATGTTAGTTGACAGAAACCATTAGGTGTGTATTCTACTATATACCTTTGATCTATTTTTTCATAAATACCTTTCGCTATACCGTCTATTCTTGGTGAATTTGGGTCTTCTACAAACACATTATCTTCGGCCAACGATGGTACTTCATACCACTTGTTTGGACTGTTATTAAATTCGTTTAATGTTGGTATCGCTGTATAGCTAGTACCAGTTTTATGTATAACAGAATCTACTGATAATACATTGTTTTCTGGTAGGGTTATCATTTGAAAAGGGTTACTTTTAGCAAATACTTGAGTAAATGTTTTAGTTACACCTGCCACGATCAACCCAGTCTTGGTTATGGTATAACCAGTTAATTTACCGTTAGTAAATATAGGTAATTTTGTTCTATCAGATTTACCTGAACTATTAACAGCTGAGTTAAAGTCTATATCATATAAAACTTCGTAAGTATTAGTACCATTTGTTACCTGAGTACCAGATCTAACTATAGGTAGGTATCTAGTATCTTCTTGGTCACCATATACTGGTACCTGAGCACTAAACTCAACTACACCTACAGAAGCTGATTTTGTTGGTAGTTTTAACCCATAAGTTTTCGCTATATTATATAATGATTGTCTCTCTTGAGCATAATCCAGTACCGTCTCCTGTAGTGCTCTATCTATTTGGAAGTTTAAGTTATCCGCTATAGCCGCATTTAAATCTAAAAATACCGATAGTATCGATGCATCATTAAAGTTTTGTGCAACTTCTGGGTAGTACTGTTTTATATAATTTATTTGCTCATTTTTTAATGATGCAAAATCTCTTTTACTGTAATTTATTTGTCTTGCCATTTTGTTATATAGTTATTGCTAAAGATCCGTTTGATTGGAATGTTTTAGTTGTTATAGTATAATCTAGATTTATCCTAACCTGATGCTCTTTTTCGGTATCGTTAAGGTGTTTTGGGTCGTCACCAACTCTAGAGATTATAACGTTATTTAATTTTAAGTTAGGTATATATTTCTCAACCGCATCACTTATCTCTGATTCGATTTTACCTATAGTTATATCATCTAAAGGTTCAAATATGTATTGGTATATATTCGTACCAAAGTCTGGTAGATAATACCTGGTACCCTTTCTAGTTAACAACAAATGTATCAACATAGCTTTAACTTCAGATTCTGGTACAGATGTCAATCTAAGGTAGTCTCCGTTTTCCGAGAAAGTGAAAGGGAAGTCAATTCCAAATGTTTGTTTCTTTAAGGCCATAAATATTTTATTATAAATATCGTAATAAAATATTTTTTGTAAATAAAAATCCCATCATTATATCAATAATGATGGGATTTAGTTTAGTTGTTGTAGTAGACTTTAAGAGCTACACCCGAAGCATTCGAAATCACTGTTGTCTTGAGTTCCAGACATTTCGGTTAATTTAGGTTCCATAGGTTTGTTCTCTACGGCTTTCACTTCGTTGTTTTCCACACTTATAGCTAAGTGTTTAGCCCCAGTGGATATAGCTTTTGTTCTAACGTAGTAGCAAAGAGATTTTAACCCCATTTTCCACGCATGGAAATGACTAGAGGATAGTTTTTGTATGCTAGGGTTTTGGAAATAAACATTCATTGATTGTGACTGGTCTATGAATGGTGCTCTATCGGCAGCCATATTTATCAACTCTTTTTGGGAAACCTCCCATATAGTTTTGTATTTAAGTATTAAATGCTCCACTCTAGCTACTTTCTTTTCGTAACCTCTTTTATTAGGATTTAAGTATTTATTGAAATTAATTCCTTGTATAGAACCTTCATTCATAATGATATCATTCTTAAATTCTTCTGACCAAATATTTAAATCTTCTAGGTCTTCTATTAGATACTTGTTAGCGATCAAAAATTCACCACCAACAACTCTTCTGTTGAATAGGTTAGATGATATAACTTCTGTCATCTCGTAAGAACCAGTTATCTTAGCAGATGATGCTACTGGCATTTGTGCTGTAAATAAACTATTAGATACACCATGTTCTCTAACAGACTCTTTAAGTTCTGACCAGTCCCACATTAAATCGTTTTGATCAACACCCCACATATCAAATTGGAATACAGACTTAGACATAGGTGAACCCTCAAATCTAGAGTAAGGTTCATATTCACCGCTTTTACATAACTCATTACTCTCTGTTATCGCAGCGAAGTATATAGTTTCGAATATACGTTTGTTTAATTCTTTAGCTTCTTCTGATGTGAAGATGTAATCCATTAAAAAGAATGTATCAGCTAAACCTTGTACACCTATGGCGATGGCTCTTTGTTCTAACCCACCTTTTCTACCTTTCTCTGTTGAGTAAGCATTTATATCAATAACCTTATTTAACGCTCTAACTATTTTTCTTACCTCGGTTTTTAATAACTCGAAATCAAAACTCTTGTTAGACACGTAATTCTTAATAACTATTGATGATAGTGTACATATCGCTGTGGTTTCTTCATCTGTGTATTGATATATTTCATTACATAGGTTAGATTGCTTTATAACACCTAGGTTCTGGTGATTAGTCTTCTTGTTAGCGTTGTCTTTTGAACATAGATAAGGTACACCAGTTTCTACTTGAGATTCTATGACTTTACTCCAGATGTCTTGAGCTTTAACCTTTTTACCGATACCTAAATCAACAGCTTTATTGTAGTTATCTTCATATTCCTGACCGAAACATTCTTGTAGTGGTTTAATACCAGCTTTCTTAATATCGTTAGGACAGAATAGGTGCCAATCGGAATCGTTTTGTACTGCTTCCATGAAGTTGTCTGGTATCCATAATGATGTGAATAAATCTCTGGCTCTTAATTCCTCTGCACCAGTATTCTTTTTAATATCTAATAGATCAACGATGTCTTTATGCCATGGTTCTATGTATATAGCAGCACTACCTGGTCTACGACCTTGTTGGTTAAAGAATCTAAGTGATTCGTTGACTATCTTTAGGTATTTCAGCAAACCTCCAGAGAAACCACCTGAACTACTTATTCTACTTTCTTTACTTCTTATGTTAGACATACATAACCCGATACCAGCAGCATCAGCAGAGTATACGGATACATCTCTTAAGGTACCTAATAGACCTTCTCTAGAGTCTTCATTGTTGTAGTGTAATACACAAGAAGCTAACTGAGGTATTTTAGTACCCGAGTTAATCATAATAGGTGTGGCTGGTGATATTAATTGTTTTGATAGAGATTCGTAGTATTCTACAGCTTCCTCAAAAGACTTAGTAACCCATATAGCTACACGCATATACATGTGTTGAGGTCTTTCTACCCTAACCCCGTTTGAAGTTTTAGTTAAGTACATCTCACTTAAAGATCTCCACGCAAAATAATCGAACCTGAAATCTCTGTCGTGATCTATTATAGCATCAACCTTTTCATGACCATACTCATCTAGAGTATCCATAAAATATTTGTTTATAACACCGTCTTCGTGAAGTAACTTCATTGTTTCTGAGAACGAAGGGTTACTTTCTTTATGATAAGAAGATATAGCTATATTGGCCGCCATTCTGCTATAATCATAGTGACTACCAGTATATGACGCACATATTTCAGCTAATAATTTATCAATCTCGCTAGTGGTAACAGTACCTTCATTAGGTAGTGAGGTTATACCCTTTATGAATATCTCATCAGAGTTAACCTTTAAACCTTTAGTAGCTTTTTTTATTCTGGATAGAATTTTTGTTGGGTTAAATGAAACCTCACTCCCATTTCTCTTTTTTATTATCATTTAAATTTTATTAATTGTTCGTTATTTGTTAATGTTAGTGGTGTTGGTTTAGAAGTCGTCAGTAAAACTTAGTTTTTCGTTAAGTTTGGCTTTTTGGTATTCTACGGTTCTTGACTCGAAGAAGTTACCCTTAGTTTCAACCGCTATCTGCTCCATGAATTTAAATGGTTGCTCCACATTAAACTCTTTCTTACAACCAAACTTAGATAGAAGACCATCTGTAACGAACTCTAGGTACTGTTTCATCATATTGGAGTTCATACCAATTAAAGATACTGGTAGTGATTCCGTGATAAACTCCTTTTCTATTTCTAGTGCTGATAATAGTATTTCTTTGATTCTTTCTTCTGATAACTTATTAACAACATGTTTATTACTTAAGTGTATAGCGAAATCGCAATGTAAGTTTTCGTCCTTAAAGATTAACGTATTAGCGTTACATAGTCCCTGCATTAAACCTCTAGATTTCAACCAGAATATTGATGCGAATGATCCTGAAAAGAATATACCTTCAACCGCTGCAAATGCTACTAACCTTTCTTGGAAAGAAGCGTTTTCTATCCAGTCTAAAGCCCATTTAGCTTTCTTTTGTACTGCTGGTAGTTTCTCTAATGCATTGAAGCTGTCCATCTTTTCTTTTGAATCAGATATGTATGTATCAATCAATAGAGAGTACATTAGACTATGTATGTTCTCCATAGCTATCTGAATACCGTAAAAGAACTTAGCTTCTGGGTATTGTACTTCCTTTAAGAAGTTTTCTGCTAAATTTTCATTAACGATACCATCAGATGATGCAAAGAATGATAATATATTTTTTATGAAGTACCTTTCGTTATCGGTTAAACTTTCCCAGTCTCTAATGTCGTTAGATAAATCAACTTCTTCTGCCGTCCAGAACGCTGCTTGGTGTTGTTGGTAATATTCCCATATATCGTCATGTTCTATTGGGAATATAACGAATCTATTTGGGTTCTCTTCTAAAATTGGTTCTTTCATAATTTTTGTTTTGTAAATAAATATGTGTAAATATACTAATACTTTTACATTTCACTAGAAATATTAGTAATTTCTTTGTTTAAATAATTTCTTAATCCCTCCATTTTTTTAGCCTTCTTTTGGGATTCAAATCCGTTCTCAGTCAATAGGTCGTCTGTGTCGATATTGATCGTAGAATTATCGAAAAGACAATCCTTGAATATCATACCATCATCACCCATTCTGTTCTTTAAAATAGATATAGTGGCCACTTTTTGCTCTTTTTGTTCCAAAGTTTTACCTATACTCATTATAAAGTGAGCTATCTGAGCCTTTTTAAGATTACCACCCATGTTTTCTGTTTTAACAACTTCAACACTAGTAGCACTTCTATTACCTTGTGTTGCGGTCCAGGCGGCTACGTTCATCTCCTCAACCATGGTCTCAAACTTACGCATTATCTTACCCTCGTTAGACCATTCTTCAGAACCAGAATTACCTTTATCCATTGATAAACAATCGATATAATCTAAAACTAGTAAGTCTACTTTGGTACCTTTTGAGTTTATCTTTTTTATCACATTCTTTATCTTAGTGATCGTTGTACCATCTGATGGTAGTTTTTGTAGATATAACTCGTTTTTGTGTTCGGATTTAATCGCGTTTACCTTAGTCGTTATCAACTCCTTATTCAAGTGTAGTTCACTTAGTGGTATACCAGTTAATGCTGAAAAGTGTTTTCTTTGAATAGCCTCTTCTTTATCTTCAAAAAATATCTGTAACACTGTCTTACCTTCCAAGAAACCTGTGTTAGCTACCTTGGTTAGAAAAGTTGTTTTACCTACCCCTAATGGTGCTATAACCATAGCTAACTCCCCTTTGGATAAACCCCCTTTAGTTATATCATCGATACCTTTTATACCAGTTGGTATTGGTAACCTGAAGTCTTCTGATAATACATTGTCTAGGTTATCGAAAAGTAATATAGGGTCTTTTTCGTCTCTAAAGGTAATAGCATCTTTTATCTTCTTTTCTATCTCATCGTAATCAGATATAATACCTCTATCTAACTTGGTTTTAACCTCGTTTATAGCATTTCTTATAGATTGTAACCTACAGAATTTTATAGCGTTACTCTGTACGTTTATATTACCAATGTTACACGATTCTATTACACTTAAAGTATCTGTTAGCTGAGCTCTTAAAGCTTCGTGTTCTTGTGGTATTTCTTCATTAATGGCTATACCTAAACTTTTAAAGTTAGGTAACACATCACCAGTTTCATGATAATTCTTTATGATGTGTATTATCTTTCTAAAAGCCTCGGCTGGGAAGAAATCTGGTTTCATTATCTCTATAATGGATTTACCAAATTTATGATCTGTAATTATCTCATTTATTAATTGTATTTGAAAGTCTTTACCTAGGTCTTCGAAACTACTTATAGTATGATTCATTATTTTATTTTTATTTTATTGTTCTAAATCCATTTCTAAATTGTAACCCATGTATTCTGTTTCCAGATATTTGTCCTGAGTACATAGACATTTCTGTATTCTAGTGATTAGCTCATATATATACTCTCTTACATCTACAGTGTATCTAATTTTAACTGGGTATACGGTTGCATCCCATTCTCTATAAGCTATGACCTTACCTTCTCTTTTAACAACTATTTTTAATTTGTCTTCTGAATCGTTTTGTTCATATCCAGGGGTATCGTAAAATCTGTACTGATATTTGTTTATGAAATCAACAGCTCTTTCTTTTAGAACATCCTTTATTAACTCCATGTTATCATCTACAGCTTCTTTGAAGTTGATTGAGTTTATGGCTCTTTTATTGAAACCAATGATATTAAAATACCTTTGCACAATAATATTATCGTTTAAGTATAACGTAAACTCAAACTTTCTCTGATCATTTTTTCTATCCATTTTTTTAGATTTTTTTTGTTGTGTTGTATGCATTTTCTTCCTTTTTTATAATAGTAATAAAACTAGACCAGAAAACAAAAAAATTGTCATCATTTTTAGGTAAAAAGTTTAATAATTCATCTTCTTTCATCATTTCCATCACTTTCTTTATACCCCCTCTACCTTCTGGTGATAAAGTTTCATCAACCATCTCTTTAACCGATGATTTTAATTCTTCAGTTATATTGGGTTCTTTTAGGTTTATAATCTTATTCATAACCGAAAAATAATCATTCCCATAAGTACCCCATTTAGTCTCACCATTTAAAATAGCCTTTAAACCATTGTCGTTAGGTTTTTCGACTAATAACTCTTTTGTTCTATTAATGACCCAATCGTAATCAACAGTTCTGTTTTTTATCTCTGGAAAGTACTTTAATACCTTTTTTTCACCAATATTTTTAACACCAGATATATTATCACTAGAATCACCAGCAATCATTTTTATGATACCCACATTAGTGTGGTGGTAGTCAAAATAAGACTTAAAATTATCCTTATTTATCATAACTCTAGCTTTGCTTATGGTTAACTGAACCTTTGTTTTGTCGTCAAGTAGTTGTAGTAAATCTCTATCATTAGTGTATATGACTTTATCTTCGTTAGGGGAGTTCATTGAATAATAAGCTATCCCATCATCAGCTTCACAACCACTAACTTCTACTTGTCGTATAGATAACTCTTCTAAGTATTGTTTTATCCTTATCCTCTGTCTGTCTAGGTCATGTCTTTCACCATCATCGTATTTATCATTTCTATTCATCTTATAGTAAGGGTAGAAACCTTTTCTATAATCTTTAGAATTCTCACCTTCCCAGAATACGACTACTTTAGTTATAGCGTAGTCTTGGTAAAACCTTTTTATGGTATTTATGAAATGATATATAGCACCAACACTACCGTGTTTACCTTGAGTGTGTTTAGCCCCGTGAAATCCTTGTTTTAATAAGTACTCACCATCAATAAGTAATGAATTGATGGTGGTACGTCTGTTTCTAACTGGTTTATTAATCTTCATCTTCCTCAGGTTCATTAATGTGAATATCATAATCATCAGAACCTAATGTATTAACCCAGTATTCGGAATATTCTTTCTTATACTCAGCAATAGCGTCTTTTGAATCCATAATGAAGCCATGAGGTGTGGCGATTATTTTACCATCACTATAACCTAACCCGTTTACGTGATTCTTAGTTACACCTATTTTGGTTCTAGTAGCGAACCTAACCTTACGACCGTTCTTAGTAGCATCTATTTTACTAGTACCAGCGTTTTTCTGATTACCGAATAAGAATATTATGGTAGAGTTTAACCATACCGCTTCACCACCCTTAGCTTTTATTCTGGGTTGACCAAATGGGTTATCGGGTCTCTCTACCCATGGTTGGTTTATAATTACCAAAGTATTAGTATATTCAGAAGTTTCTTTCCTTGTACTATTAATCCTTTGGTTTAAACCCATACCGATTTTATCTGCTAATACTCCAGCTGTGTGTTGTTTACCGCCTTTCCCTTCGAATGTCATCTGACAAGGTACAGAACCTACTGAATCCCAGAAGAAAACTAAGTCAAAAGGTAGTTCACCTTTAGCTTGGTCGTCTAATAACTTATTCATGTAGTCCGTTATTTGTTCTACATAGAAAAAATCATCTCTATAGAAGAATCTACCACCCCATTCACCAGTCTCTGGATCTTGTTCACAATCTAAACCCATTAGTTTAGCGTGATTAAAATCCCATTTCTTTTCTGTAATTAAGAATACTGGTACAGCACCTTTCTTTTGAGCATCTATAGCTGCTAGAATTAGAGCTGTGGTTTTACCAGTATCTGAATGACCTAGGAACATATTTATGTGTCCAGTGGCTGGTCCAGGTACACCAGTCATTTCTAAAAATGTTGGTCCACAATTTAAGAATACGTCTGGTTTATAATTTGTCGACGAACTATATTTCTTCTTAATATCGTCAAATGAGAATTCCTTTTTTTTTACTGCCATGTTTTTATTTATTTATTTAATTAAAAAAAAATGTGTGAGTGTATAAGTTATAATAAACTATATAACACTCACACAATATATATTATAACCTATTAAAAAGGTAAGTCGTCAATCTTTAGTTCTGTCGTAGCTTCTGGTTGTTGTGGAGCTGTAGCAGTATCTTCAGATGTAGTTGTTGTCTCACTAGCCGTATTACTCTGTGTCGGAGTTTCGTAATTAGTTCTTTCTGCTGGTTTTTCATTACTATAAGTAGTAATACCATCTTCAACTTTGCCAACGAATTTCTTAGCCTCAGCATCCCACATAGGTTCTAAACCTTCAGCAACCAATAATAAGTAGTCTTGTGGTTTTTTTCTGAACACATCAGTCCATACCATAGGGTCTTCTAGCGTTTGAATTGCTTGATTTTCATCTTCAAACAATTTAGATTCTCTGTCTGGAATAATAGAAGCCGCTTTACTGTAACCAGCTTTGTTAGGTCCAGACTTGTCTCTAATGATAGAGATAGTAAGATCATAACCCTCGAATGGATTCCAGAAAGCTCCGTATTTTTTAACTAGTGGTGCGATTTTATCCATGATACCTGAACCGTCTTGTACTGCTGGGAATCTCCAGAATTTAACACCTTCATGTTCTTTACCTCTTTCAATACAACGTACAATAAAGTATTGTCTAGATCTATAGCTGTTAGCTGTTTTTCTGTCGTCACTATCACCAGTATTCATAAGGTATTTGTAAGCCTCGTTTAACGGTGAAGGTTCGTTGTCTTGAGCTGGATCGTATAGTTTAGTATATCTACTACCAATTTTTACGTTGTGGAAATAACCAACTTTATACCATTTAGTTGGATCGTCTTGGTTAGGTAGAATCCTAATAGACTTTTCTCCTTGGTTTTCACCATCTTTAAGCATTATATTGAAATACTTAGTTAAATCAACGCCAGTGCGCTTTTGTGAGTTTGTGGCTGCTTTTGCCTTTGCTTGTTCGTAATCGGCCAGAGTGTCTGTTGCGGCCTTGCTCCAATCAATCTTTTTGTAATCAATCATATTTATATTTTTTAAAATTATAGTACAAACCTAGTAAAAAAAATATCTATAAACAAGCAAGTGTAATAAAAAATGAATAAAAATAAAAAAACCCCTGCGTATACAGAGGTTTCTAAGTCTTAATTTCTTTAGTTTAAAAGATGGTCTTATAAACTTTTAGTCCATATACCATCAAACCTTTTTTAACACCAGCACCACCATCCTGTACGGATGTAACTTCTATAGATTTTATAGGTAATTCTGTTTTACCAATCATTGATAGTACGATATCACTCATACCGTTTAACGTAACCGTTACCGTATCGTTGATATGGCCACAAGGTAGTATAGAGAAGTATCTTATATTATACTCTGAGTTATCCACTTCCACTAAGGCCGCATCGCCAGTTGTTATGTATTCAGTTACTATTTCCTGTTGTATTCCGTTATTTCTCATATCAATAATTACTTATCTTTCTTTCTTCTTTATCTTCAACGTTATAGAAGCTGTGTTTAATATCAACCTCATTATAGTCGTTAACTAAATTATCCATCATAGATAATTTATCTGGTCTACCTTCTAGATCGGTTTGAGTTTTTGGCCCCATATTTTCTAGGTACTCATCTTGAGTGACGCTAAAAGGGTAAGAGTCTTTTGCTAAAACTTTTCTTCTTTCTTCTTCTGTATGAGGTCTCATTAATTCAACTTGTTTAGTTAAACTCTGCATTTGTTGGATTAATGAATCCATCTTATTCAAGCTCTTCTCGACTCCATCAACTCTGGATATCATAGATTCTATTTTAGATGCTGTATCTGTTATCTTACTAACAACGTCATCTGTCTTAGTGTTCATCTCTTTGGTTGAGTTAACTAATTCAGTAACATCTATCTCTATATCACCCTCATCATTGGTGGTAGCTTCAACATCACCTTCTGGTTCTTCTAAACCTTCAGCATCGTCCACTAACTCTTCTTCAGCTGGTTCTGTATCTAATTCAGTATCATCAACCAATTCCTCTTCAGCTGATTCTTCTGGTTCTTCAACCACTTCGTTTTCTTCAGCTTCATAGAATTTATAGTGATTACCTTCTTCTAAGGTATATGATAGTATATCGTTAAACCTAGAAATTTCTTCTGATAATATATTTTTCTTATTTATGTTCATCTTAAAAATCTTTTATTTGAGTTACTTATAGGAGTTTCTTCTCTAAGTAGTTCCCTACCATCCTCTAATACTAATTTTTTTTCTATCAAGGTCTTTTCTATTAAACCATCTTTTGTTTTAATGTAACAAACCCCATTTAGGTCACAAACTTCCTCACCTAGTTGTGCGTTATTCTGTTTACCTAAAAATTTATCTAAACCGTTGTTAATGTTGTTCATATTAGCTATTTTATTATAAATACTTAATTTTTTATTAAAAGTTTATAGGTTTATGAATTATAGAGAAATACCCTACATCGCATCCATAACCTCTTTAGCGTAATTAGTTCTCTTGTCTAAAGCGGTTTCACTCTTATCCGCTGGTTTTTCGTATTGTTTTAATATAGTATCAGTGGCTTGCCTTACGTCGGTAGTAGCTTTCAAGTTTTTAAGAGCGTTATTGTATCGACCATTTAATTCTTCTTTTAAGAACCCGTAGTTTATGTCATCAGTTAATTCCGAATTTTTATAATCAACCCCTTTGGTTTTAGCAAAGTTAGCTAAGTTTTCTTGTCTACCTTTAGATGTCCATTGGGCGTAACCATAACCAGTCTTACCGTTTATAGTTAATTTACCAACACGGAAACCGCTACCTTGTATTCTGTTAGGTGTTATAGAACTTTCTGCTCTTATATTACCGACTATACCTGCCGCTTGAAAGTTTGTTAACCCTAGGTCAATCATTAACTTATTCGCTATTCCAGCACCTTTTTTAACCTCCTCAGAGTTACTAATTCTTTCTCCTGTTCTATAAACAACGTTAGAGGATGATTCTGTTTCCGATTTATTATCATACCACTCTGATTCAACAGCAGTGAAAGCACTTAGGTGTCCGTATACCGTGGTTTTTCCGTTATTGTGTTTTACTACAGTAACATTTCCGTAACCCTTACCTACGGTTCTTGTTGTTATTACCCCATCATAAACGGCAAATATTGGTGTCCCTATAGGTGCACCTAAATCTACTCCTTCATGTTGTTTTGAAGCATCTTTATTACTTAAATTTCTGGGACCAAATCCATTGGTCACATTCATATTTTTTGCTGGGAGAGGGTTTACGAACCCATCACCTTTTCCGTTATCAAAATAGGGTTCTGGGTCAACTGTGTCTAAATTAACCGCTTTACCGTAAGTATCGGCGCTTTGGTTGGATAGTTCAAAATGTAAATGAGGTCCAGTACTAACTCCAGTGTTACCAACTTCACCTATTTGCTCACCAGCCCTAACGGGTATAGACATACTTCTACCCATACTTATTTCACCAGAAGATGATAAGTTCTGAGTTCTTGCAGGTGGTATATATATGTTTTTAAGGTCATTTTGACCACTTTCATTTCTTACGGTCCAATCATATAATGTATCCTCTTCTGGTTTACCGTTATCTTTACCATAGTTTTCTTCTGATATAAAACCATGAGAACTTATTTGAAGTGTACTACCAGTTATTTGATCTGTAGGTAGCATATAATAAAATGCATGTGTACTGGTTTTACCTATACCACCTAAAGATGTTATCGTGTGTTTAGTACCATTAAGAGTTAGATTTTTTGATCTAGCTAAACTTAAATCGAAGCTAGTACCTTCTGGATGACCTATGATGCTGGGTTCTGGTGGTACACTACTTTCTATCGTGTTGTTTACTGGAGGGTTATAATTAGAGTTCTCTGTTTCGGTGGGTATAGTATAATTTTCCGTTTCATTCGGTATAGTATAGTTTATTGGTGCTACATAGGTATTATCTATTTCAGTAGTTATGGGATTTACTTCCAAAAAACCCTCTGTTACCGAAGTAACCTTTATATCACTAATTTTAAGTACCGTGCTAGTGTTATTTTGTATCTTGATATATAAACTCGATTTTTTAGTAACACTGTTTATAATCTGAATCTTATTGATGGGGGTAATAAATTGTGTCTTAGCGGTTATAACTAAATTATCATCTACTAGGACTTCTCTGTCAAAAACAACTTTAATTGTAACCTCCTCGCTTACAGATAATTCTGTTTTTTGGAGTGCTGTAAATGTTGCTACCCCAGAGGTTAAGGCTTCTTGGAAGGTAGCTAGTCTAGTATCACCCTGATCACCAAATGGTATAAATGGTCCTTCGTATACTTTGTTGTCTATAACTTTACCGTCTAACTTTTCGGGTGTTTTTATTGTATCTAAACCACTCGATTGCTGAGCAAACCACTTGTTTGTTAATGAGTGTATAGTAAGTAGTTGACCAAATCTAGAATCGTTGGGTGTTTTATCACTAACAAACATATTAGTTTTAGTGAACTCATTTTTATACTCCTCATAAGTAACGCTCAATTCACCAGGAAAAGATATTTTAGGTGTGGACGCATCTTTAGCTGGTAGATTATTACCTGTTTGGTCAGTAAAAAGTGTTGTTTTAGGTCTGTAGAATTCTTCTTCTGTCGGTGTTAAATATTTTATTAATTCATCTGGTTCGCTACCTACTCTGTACGATTCTAAAAGCATCTCTTCTGCTTTACAGCTGGGTATGTAATACCCGTCTATTAACTCATTTAATGGTAATAATTTTTCTCCAGAACTGGCTTCACCGTAACCTAGTTTTTTATATAAATCTATTGTAACAACATCTATAAAATATGGTGCCGATTTTTGTAGGTCCCATCCGCTTACGTTATTTAAAGCGCAAGCATTATTATGTAGATACGATATTAATGTTTTTATTTTAAGTGTATCACTATGATCAAGACCTATCATTAAATTAATGTATGCCGTTATAATCCAACTACCTCTATACGTTACGTATTTACCTTCTTGGTCTGGATTTATCTCTGTATCAACTCCCTGGTATATGGTACCGAAAGGGTCTTTTGTTTCTTCTGCCATTTTATATATATTTTATATACCTCTATCTGAGTAAATTATACCACTACTTTGTATAGGCGTCCTATCGTTTCTATCAGTAAAACCTGTTTGTTGTGATCTATTTTTCGCGCTAGTCAATAATTTATTTAGTACTATTTTATTGGCTGTGGGTTTTTTAGCTACTGGTTGTCTAACACCTTTAAATGTTGTTACCATATTATTACCCGTTATTTTATGACTAACGTTTGTTATCCAGTAGGTACCATAAAATAATGGTACGTTTCTTAGGTAGAAATATGATAAAGGTTGTATTGTAGCGTTACCTAAACTAGTTACTGTACAGGAGTATGATCTACTTTCCATGGCGCTAAATAGTTTACCTGAGGATAGTACTACCCCAGAATTTTTATCTGATAAAGATACGACTGTTTTAATACTCTCTTCTGTATTTGTGAACTCTTCTGTTGATATTTGTATGTTCTTAAACATACTTTGGTTAGTGTTAGCGAAGTCTACTATAAATGATGTGATTTCTGAGTTCTTTATATCAGCTGGTGTATCTTCGTTTAATAGCCTGGCTTTGCCGTCAACATCTAATTCATTAGGGTCTAAATCCAAACAAAATGTATTACTTGGGTCGAATGCTTGGTTAAAACCTTTCTTTTTCTTACCCTTACCAGATATATCTGATGTTAGAGATCCTAATTGGAATACGAATGCGGGGTTCGAGTCCCACATCGTTAATTCTTTGAAAACACCGAACATGTCGTGAGCTAACTCATAGGGAGATTGTTCGTTTCTGGTGCTACTACTTAAGTTTATATAAGAGGTTAATGGTAGTAATAGAAATTCGTGTTCTGAGGCTAATTGCGATAACACACTCCACATAGTCCTGTCCGTAGCTTTTTTAACATCTTGATTACTATTAATGTCCTTACCTAAAGATGCGGATAAAGCTATTAAATCTACCAGGACTTTACTACCGTAATCATTGTTACCTCTATCTAAAATACTTGAGTAACTATATAAATCTTTAAGTACATTATCTTTACCCACCCTATCTTCTTTATAGGACCCAGAAGAATCTTCGTCACAGAAGTCGGAGTTTTGTACATTGAAGTTATAGAATAAAGGTGTGTTTAATACATCGTTAGGATCTACATTAGCTAAGTCTTCAGTTAGTAAAGTAGTTCTGGTTAAATCTATATTTTTAAAAGATACGTTTTTATCGTACAGGGTTTTTATTCTGTAGTAGGTACTGGATTTTACCTCCGAATCTACTTCTGAGCTAATCTCATTTTTAGCGTTACCTATATCTGCACTACCTGAATCATAATTACTTGAGACATCTCTTAACCTTTCTACTGATTTATCTATAACCTCTATGGTTCTATCTACAGTTCTTTTGTTAAAATCCTTAACCCATTCGTTAAATTTTTCAACCATATTAAGGTCTTCTAAATCGTTAACCATATATTCGGCTTCATATTCTAAAACAGTAAACTCTCCATCTATTATTTCTGCTGTCTTAATGTTTCCGTTAGTGAAAATAGATTTTTGTGGGCTATTAACGTTACCACCGACATATAAGTAGTCACCCAGACCTTCTAGTTTGAACTTATCACCTAATTTGTCAGCAATACTGGCTGCCCTATCTGTAGAATCCCAACCAGTATTTATTTTAGGGAATAATCTATTAAGTTCAGTAGGACTAAACTTTAGTGTGTAATTTATGTAAGCTCTTAAATAAGATATTAATAACTGTAAATTACCTAGATTTAATTCTATATTTAAATTCTTAAAAAAGTTTTTAGTTAATTCTGTTATAACTATTTTATTACCAATTTTTGGGTTTATACTTACATCATAGTAACCTAAGTTTGAGGTGTCCGCGAAATACACATACTTATCTATCAGATCATCTAAACCATCAAGTGCTGATGGGTTATAAGGTCTAATTTTTTGGTCGCCGAATAATATTGTCCTAAATAATAAAGGATCACCAGTAACTTCACTTATACCTTCGTATGTTTTACTCTTGTCATCATCGGTAGCGTAAGAGTATGCTATTATAGGATTAAACGGGAAGGTATTTATTCTTATGCCGTTGGGGTTGTTTTCTGTATTAGATATACTTAGAGGTCCTGCTGTAGAATAATTATTTACGGTTATCTTATCATTCATGAACTCGTCTATAACGAACTTAGCCTTACTCTCCTGTGCTATCGTTAAGCTAGTATTTATTAATCTACTTAAGCCGTTTCTAGAACCAAATTCTATGAAGTGACCCGTGTACCCGCAAAGTAATGCTGATATCTCGTCCCTACTGAAACTCCTACCATTTAAAGTTAAATTTTCGCTTATATCGCTATAACCAACAGTGTTTAAATGTCTTACCAAACTTTTGAAGTTAAATGTATTGAAAGTTTTAGTAAAATACTCACTGGTGTCATCACCACTAAATTGTTTGTACAATAACCTAAAATCTTCTAGTTTATCCACATCGAATATATCGATTAAAGATTTGGCTGAATAAGTGTCATATGCTTTAACCGAATCATTACTATAAGTGTCTATGTCTGCGGGATTTGACCAATCATAAGGATTGTTAACAATTCTTTGATAAGAATTGTATAACCCTTTTCCGACTGGGTAGTCTTTGAAGGTAAAGTCTTTGAGACTACCGTTAAAATAGTATCCAGTGTGTAATATCGTGTTGTTAGTTAAATCCTCTATTTCTTTAGATTCTAAACCAACCATATTAAAAGAGTTGTGTACCCTTTCTTTGATGTCGTACAACCCTCGCATAAAATTAACACCATCACTTTTTAAGAACTTGTTTTCTTCAACATAACCTAGTGATGGTCTGTTTTCTTCAACACCACCTATTGATGGTCTGTTGTTAGGGTGTTCAAACCATAGTAACCTAGGTGTGTTTAATACTAATAATTTATTATCAAAAGAACTGTTAGCTATATCTATCTTGTTACCAATTAAATGTACGTCATCGTATCTATCTAAATAGTTTATTGTTGTAGCATTAGATGGGTATGATTGTGGTTTGAAGTATTCTACCTCAAATTTACCTAGATAATCTAACGTGTTGTCTAAAATACTAAAATCGTTATCGTCCTCTGAAGGGTTGCGTTGGAAAAATTTAATTTTATCGAGTTCTGTACTCGGTCTATTTATTGCGTCAACAATTTCTTCATATCTAGTATAGAAAGACTCGTTTTGATACATTAGTATATCATTAATATAAGTTTTATCGTACCATGGAGATGGTCCGTTTAACTTATAATGTTTAGCCTCTACACTTATAAACCCTGATGTGGATAAGTCGTTCTCGGTTATAGTCGAAGCAACAACGTTACTCTTTTTTAAACTTCTTATACCACTCTTAACACTTTTCTTTGAATTAACCCTTTTATCAACCCTTTTCTTTGAAAATAGTGTGTCTAGATCTATAGCGCCACCAGCACCTGGATATAGAACAAAAGTACCTTTTTTATCTAATTTATTTAATTTTCTAGTCTTATCGTTAACTAACTCTTTAGACCATATCTCTATAAGTAATTTAGATACAACCCTAAAAATTTCTACGTAATTACCCTCCAGTTTAATTATCTCTTTTTGTAAAGATAAACCTTGGTTATTTGGGCTTGGTTCTTCTGTAGATATACCTATGAAAGAATTTTCATCAACAAGGTATTTAGATAGTATTTTATATTTCTTGTTAGGTCTATTTAAACCCTCACTAGGCTCTGGACCGTCTGGTGGGTACATAGAGTATAATAATAATGCCACTAAATCTGGTAGTTCGTATTCGTCATTCTCTTTGGCACCTAAGTTATTTATTTCACATAAATCTCTCATCTTATTATAGACTTCTGGTAGGGTATATGTACCATTAAGGTAGTTAACTTTAATCTTAGATAGGATTAAAAAGAACTCGATCTTTTCTTTACTATATTTGTTTGTGAATATAAAATCATCATCTAATGTGATCGAGGAGGTTAACGCACTAAACTCTTCTACAATATCTTCTAACTCAAACTCTACATTTACACCGTAACTGTTGTACGAAGTCATTAGATTTATATGCTGGTCATTATAAGTTTTTATAGTTTTAAGTCTACCGTTGTAATTACCTATTATATGGTATGGTATTTTATCATCGTTAATACTTGCGTTAACTTCACCACCATCTAGACCTTCTTTAAAGAATATCTTAGACATAGTGTTTAGGTAATTATTTAAAACCCCGTAACCAGAAAATGGTATGTGTGAGGATATGTTATTACTAATGCTTTCGTATCTACCGTTATCGAAATTATAAAAACTAGTTCTATAATTTTTAGTTATATTGGTGTTACTATAATTTTCAAAACCGTTTAACATTTTATCGTCTATAGATTTTGGTGTTATAGGTCTTATGAATGGTGATGTTACTATAGCTAGATCTTTTTCACTGAAACCGTAAGTACCGTAATGTTTATATAATACGTCATCACTGTTAAGTAGATCAATACCTTCTTTAGTTGACAACCCATTTATCGTACTGAAATTTATTGGTCCATCCTTTTCTTTATAATAATACGAGTCGTAAAGAGCTCCTATTTTAAGGACAGTACTTATCGGTAATTCGACTAAACCTTGCGATTTTTTGAATGTGTTTATTAGGTCGTCTATAACCCATCTGTCAGATAGATCGTCTGGGTTAGATTTAGTGTGTAATGAACTTACTAGTAGTTGAGCACTTTTTTCGAAATTACCTCTTTTTAAACCCTCAACAGTAGCTTGTGCAAATATGGCATGATTTGGTGTAGCTGCACTTAAATTTTTACTGAAATTAGTTCCGACTGGGTAGTCTTTTATAGTACCATCCAACCAGGTATATATCTGATCGTTTTTTAATAAACATTCTTCGTTTAACCCTTCTGTATAATTACGTAGAGTATTTTTAGTGTATTCAACTATACTTATAGCAAAACCGTTATCATCAGACTTTATTAAAGCGTCTATATCATCGTGTTTTAGGTTTAGGTACCTGTCCTTTAAAAACGTTTCTAATGTACTCATTATAAATTTATTTTACTATACTTAATATTACTAGATTCCTTTTTATCTGGATCCATACCAAATAAATTATCTGTTTTATTGGATAGTGCTAATGCGTTAGAGTACCTATTATTCGACGATACTTTATTATCTATCTTATAATTAACTCTTTTATCTAAATATTTAGGTTTGTGTTTACCAACATTTTTATCGTCGAAAATTACATCTCTAGTTGAATCTGTTATATAATAAGAATACATACCTAATGTGGGTACGTCTATGGTGTCACCACCTTCCGCTCTATAATTATTCAGTTCGTCACTAAATTTGTTTAGTGATACAGAGTAACCCTCATACTCATCATGATAGTCTAATCCTTTAAAAAATAAAGACTTTATACCAATTAACCCGTTTTGATTCCTTTTATTTTTATACCTAAGTGGTTCGTAATCGTATATTGATTTAAATTGGTTTATATCTACAGCTTTATCTATTAAGTTCTCAATATCTTCATATACCTTATTGAACTCGGCTATACTGTAGTCACTATTAATTAATTCCCTCATTTTAAATATCTGAGGTCTTACTTGACTTATTACAGCTTCATAATTATTGTTATACGCACCTAAAGTAACTCTGTTCGAACATATAGCCTCGTAATTAGGGGTACCAGATAGATCGTAGTAATACATCATATTGTTAGTGTACTCTAGTCTATCATTTTCGGATAAACCACTTAGTCGTCTCTGTATAAGATCGTATTCATGATCAACCATTAATTTGGTTATCTCACCTATTTTACTTTTATCACCATTTATATTTAAAAATCCTAGGGTTGAAAATGATAATATTTTACTTATAAACTCTTCAAACGATTCAAATGACGTTTGTTCTATATTATAATAATCTAAATTATTTTCAACTAATAATGTTGATAGAAGACCAAATTTTCTGTCTGATGTTATGTTATTAACGGGTTTACTTGTATTTTTGTATTCGTAAGTGGTTTCACTATCACTATCTATAGTTTTATCAGGAATATAATCTAATTCTTTTAACGCCCTAAAAATTTCTTCCACAAACTGTACTTCGAACCAATCTTTAGTATATTCGTTTCCAGGGTATGTTTTTTGTATCGTGGTATCGTCTATATTTTCATCATATTTTTTTTCATAATAATTAGGGAATGGGTAATAATTATCGTTGATAGTTTCACCAAAACTTTTTTGGTTACCTTGTCTATCGTAATCGTTGTTCAATTGATTCGCCGCATTTAAACCTACTAAGTTTAACATGGATAGGAATACCTGCATGTTATTCATTAGTATACGAACGACGTTACCCATATTAGGTACATAACCTATTTTCTTTTTTAAATCATATGTGAAGTTATCTGTTACATTATTACTCTGTTTTTCGTAAAACTCACTTATACTTCTTGTTATTATGTCGTTTAATGTTCTTACGTGTTTATATGTTACATATACCTTACTTAAACTTTCTTTATCGGTTTTAGTAGTTTTATTAATTATTAATAAATCATCACTAATCAATTCGGATAAATTATAATCAGAATTTAGATTATTTATGTACCCCAAATAAGTATTTGGTAAGCCGTATACAGGTTCACTTATCTTATTTTTTATATCAGTTTTTAATTCTTCAAGTAGTAAGTCGTTACCTAATTCTAGGGCTTCTCTATACCCCCTCAATGTATCCTCTAGGTAAAACCCATCGTTAGATGATGGTATATATTTATCGTTTATAGCATCATTGTTTAAATACCATTCATCGTTTCTCTGGTTGTAATAACTTCCTATTTCTTGGTCTATTTCGTAATCAGTAAAACTGAAACCATTGTTTATGTCCGCCAATGCTTTATAAGCATCAGATTTTTTATTTTTAATAACTTCTAACTCTTGAGTTACACTTAGGTTATCGTAACCCAATACATTTTCGGCTCTACTTAGATCTTGTATACTCGGGTATTTAGTAAACTCTAACTTCTTGTATTCGTTACTATTCTCACCATATAATTCTTTATATTTTAAGTTTTGTTTTTGGTATAAACCTTTTAATAACCTTTTCCCTAAAAAATCGTTAGTACCTTCTACTTTGTACATATATGGTGCCACCGCAGCATATGCCATTAAGAAGTTATTGTATATTGAAAATGTTCTGGATAAGAATTCGGCTTTAATTATGTAGTTACCTGTTGTACTATCGAATGTTGTACTCGTCTTTATCATCGATAACGGGTATTCTATAGCTTTACCATAATAACCTTTAATGGTTAATGTAAACAACGGATATGGAAACCTATAAAATATATTGTAAGGGTTCGTTTCGTCATCACCTCTCTCTAATAAGGTTCGTCCTTGTACATCTATGAAATCAACTTTTATAATGGGTACTAAGCTAGCGTTATGTGTAACATCTATATTTGATATACCAAAAGTCTCTGGATCGAAAAAAGAACCTTCACTTTCGTTTGACGTAAAGTAATCTGACCAATCAGTAGTGAAAGAGTTTTTGTACCCATTAAAATTTGTGTTTCCGTTAGAATCCTTTGTAGTTGTCTTTAGAGGGTTTAGTGCGTTAACACCCACTCTACCTATTGTTATAAAGTTAGTATCGTTATTATCGGTACCCTCAATTATTGTACTGTCTGGGTTTAACCTAGCTGTGATATTAGCGTACATAACAAGGTCTTCCTGTTTTATATACCTGGGTTTTATGTTGTCCTCTGAGTCAATGACTTTATTCGGATCTACAACGAAAACACCATTAACAGATTCGTCTGGTTGAGATGGATCTATAGACCTTTTGTCTCTTTTTCCAAATGTTGCTAATATTTTTTCATCGTAATTACTCGCCATAATAATCTATTCTGTTTTGTAATTTAGTTTCATACTCGTTTAAAGTCTGTGTTAGTGGGTAAGGTATCCTTATACTAGTATTGTTAGGTATCTCCCATTCAGAAGAGGCTACGTCTGGATTAGCCATCAATATTAACCATCCGTAGTATGGTGCTGAATAGTACTCCTGACTTAGTTTATCTAGTCTAGACTTACCTACTTCGTAAACGGTGAATAAATCTGTAGATTTTTCTGTTAATTTAACGAAGGGTGCTGAAGTTTGCTTTTCATCAGAACTTAACGTCTTGTATCTATTAAAGTAGTTTAATGCCATAATTATATCTTTTAGTTTAAGCTTCTGGTACAGTAGGTGTTTCGGTTTCTATACCATACACTTCTGGATACTCTTGAGCTAATTTAGTTACCAATTCTTTTGGTTCTGTTTTTGGTTCTAATGCAGAACTTAAGTTAATAATAGGGTTACTTTTGTAATTTGTAAAGATATCTAGGTTTTTAACCATGTTAGGATCTAAACTTCCAGTCTCTCTCATCAATAAAGTATAGTCTTCTACCTCACCTTTTATTAATTCACTCTTTATTTCATCTGGTGATAATAATGTATCAGATTCTTTTTCAAATAAATTTTTATTGACGCTCTTAACGGTATCCAGTTTAATACCTTCGTTATGATCGTATAATTCTATTATACCCGATTCGTAAGAATCAATTAATTTACCGAATAGATTGAAGACATCATTTAGATTCTTTTTAATCCTTTTCTTTTTTCTAAGTATATAAGCACCATTCTTTTTTTCGTTACTTTTTATATTAGCTGGTACTGCTATAGATTCGGAGAACATTTTATCTAAACTTTCTATGTGTGCAGCTTTATTAATATATAACTCTAAGATAAATTCTAAGAATATTAACTCTAACATCCCAGACATTTCAACGTTAGTTTCATTACCTATTTCACCAACAATATCTAAATATATTTTATTCTTATTAGCTGTAGGTAAAGCTGAAACGAAAGCGTCATTTATAGGGAATTTATAAGGTAAAACCTCGTTAAACTTAATTAGTATACTCTCTAGTTCGGTACCTGTTATATTTTCGTTCTCATCATGGAACATGTAGTAATTAGTCTTGGTTATCCTAGAGTTAGGTCTTTTATTATCACCGTAATAAAATAATAAATCTGGCATGTTTGTTATTCCAGTAGTCGACCCTGTTGTCGATCCTGTTATCACTAAATCCTCTAATTGTTTGTCGAACTCGTAATCTATGTTATAAGTTAAATCTAAATCATTTAACTTACTTTCCAGACCATCAGATAACATTAAATCTAAGGTTTTATTACTGAAATCAAAAAGCTCGTAATTTAGTTTTTCCCAAACATATTTCATTTTGTAATCCGATTCTTCGAATATATTGTCACTCTGGTTGACTATAGAGCCTTGTGGTGATCTCATTACTAAGTTATTGGCAGTAGTTTCTAACGATGTGTTTGAACCGTATTGGCCAGGATTGAATGAGAATTCCGTATCAAAATAATAGTTTTTATTAGTATATAGATTTATACTAGAATCAGCTAATTCTACTGATTTTGGTAACATATTTTTAAAGTCGTATTGGAATGGTAGGTCAGTTCTATCTGAGTAACCAAATTCCTTGCTTATATAAGACATGTTTCTCTCGTATTCGTTTTTAGTCCATGAGTTATCATCCCATTGACCTGGACCTGAGTAGGAGTTTGTTTGTTGTTTAAAGAAATATAATCCGTTACCTAGAGAAATGTAATCTTCTAGACTTACATTATTAAATTGCGCATTTTCAAATATCTTATCTACGTCTCTAAATTCTATTTTATTACCACCAGTATAACCTAGTGTCTTATAAGTAGTGTAAGGGTTGTAACCGAATAGACTATCCGATTCAACATCGGATTTCAACTCTTTACCGTTTGGTATCACTTCATATAATTGTGTCTTACCGTCTTTTGTTTTTCTAGCATCATAACCATATGTAGGTAAAGAAATTCCAGCTAGTAATACGCTTATTTTACTTACTTTATCACTTAACTCTTTATTAGTTTCTTCGTTGTATTGTTCTAAAACAGAATAGTAATTATTGAATTTTTCATTCAGGTAAGTTTTGAATATTATTCTATGAGCATCATCTAAATCAGTATAAAAGTTATTAAACGTATTTAGTGATGGGTCTAATTTTTCATCCCATATAGCTAAAGTGTTTAAAGCTATTTTAGTTTTAAACTCTTGTGCTAAGTTGTATATTATATCGCTATAGATAGCATTAGATTTTGTGGTTTCCTTTAAGAATATACCACCAGTTTCTGAGTAAGCATCGGGTCTATTATTAGTATAACCATTAGTTAAGTTACCAGGGAAGAATTTAGAACTCATACCGTTGTCACCTAACGAGTCACTGTCTTTCGCTTCAAATTTATAGGTTATCCCTAAACCGTCACCAACTTTGAACATATATTCTTGTGGGTGTAAGTGCAGTTTTATAGCTTCAAATTTAGTAGCACTACCTTTAGTGGTACCTAAGAATATTTCATTTGTCTTAAATACGTTACCTAATTCGGTATATCTTTTACTGTCAGCTACGTTATTAAATACTTCAGCGTATGTTGTACCAGAAATACTGTTAATGTCATAACCATTTACGGTATTATTTGTGGCTCCAGTTATCGTGTCTGGTGTTATAGCGAAAGGTACTTCTACTAGAGGTTTTTGATAATTCTTATTTTTTAATATTTCAGAGACAATTCTGTATGTGTAGTTTACGCTAACAGGTGCTACTTCTTCATCTAATTTAATTAACTCAAAACCTGATTCTGATATACCTATATCTGTACTGGAACCGTTAACTAGTTTATTAGTGTATTCCCCAAAAGTTTGGTATAATTCATTAAATATACCATCGTACTTTATTTCATACCTTTCCATGTAGGTTCTACCGTATTCTTCTCTAAACGCTAGTTCACCAAAATTCGAATGATCTACTTTTGTCCAATATTCTGAATTAGTAGGTTCTGGGTTTAGAGGTGGTTGTGTAGTTTTTTTACTATTCCTAACATAATATTGACCTTGCCATATAACGCATGTTTCTGTTTGGTAAGATGTTACGGCTGGGTTGTACGTTTTAGCATTAAGTAGTTCATTGTAGTAAGTACCACCAGCTAGTTTAGGTAACAACCTTTTACTTATTACACCTATAGTACCTACTGGTATCTCAAGGTTTTCTGTTGAAGGTGTTATTAATTCAGCTTGTTTTACAATAGGGATTAAGTCTAATGTATTCTGAGCAAAGAAATCTTGTTCTAAGTTTATTAAATCTCTTTCCCTTTGATCTGTATTAGCAAACGTTCTTTCGTCATATACGTCTGTGTTAGCATAATAGTTGAAAGACAACGCTGTTTGTAATTCATCAACATGTCTTCTTAGGCCTTGACCACCTATGTATTTGAAATTAACATTAACTTTAGCTAACATAGGTTGTACACCTATACCTTCTGGGTTTAAGTCAAACACAAGTGGGTCATAACTTATATTTAAGTTATTTAAAACTATTTTAGTGTGATAAAAATCACCTATTCTAAGTACACATATTGGTGGTCTACCGAAACTAGTATTTTTAGCATCACAACTATATTCACCTTGCATCTTTTGTATAGTCTCACCTGGTCTCATACATTGTTGTAAGAATGTTAACCTGGCGTTTAGACCTTCTGGTGTCATAGAGTGGAAAGCTGGTGTGAAATACTTTAATTTCTGTTTAAGACTATCGTAAACTATTGGAGCTTCTTCTGATAGGAACTCGAAATAATCACATTCAGTTAATAATTTACCTAATATTCTTTGTGCTATCTCTCTTTTAGTTACGTTAGTCTGTACGTTCTTGCTGTCAGTTACTAAAGGT